>QRFC01000092.1_pt1 | contig 92856 bp, 93 predicted proteins | sample 1861061 | NCBI WGS metagenome assembly QRFC01 (sample SAMN09711282, study PRJNA482702) | Human gut metagenome, whole genome shotgun sequencing project.
TGTTAATTTGTATATTTTTTAAAAAGCATACTCCGTATGTTCTATTACCATGCTATAAAAATTTTGGCATGGTAATTTCAATATGACTTTCCTATTATATAAATTAACTCCTTTTATTAAAAATTGTAGTATTCCTATTATTTAATTTTAAATAAATAGAAAACATATTTAAACTTGCTATAGCATTATACATCACGTTACATTTTTTTGTCAACTAAAATGTTAATTTTTCTACTTATTTAGCTATGTTACCACTTTTATTTACATTTATTCCTTATAATTCTATTGCTTTTTGAATATACATATTGTATAATATATTTAATTACTATTTGAGAGGAGGAAAATCATGTTTGGTTTACCACTTTGGGCAATTTGGTTGATTTTATGTGGAACTTTCTTACTTATAGAAATTTTCAATATTTCATTTTTACTGATCTGGCCCGGAATTGGATCATTTTTTGCATTTATAGCTTCTGTTTTAGGCGCACCTATTGAAATACAAATTGCAGTCTTTGCGATAAGCACAACTATAATGATAATATTTATGAAGCCCCTAACTAAAAAGTTATTTAAAAATAAAGACAGCACAAAAATGAATAATGATGCAATGATAGGAAAAAAAGGTGTTGTTATAAAAGAAATTAATTCAACAGAGGATGTCGGTCAAGTAAAAGTAGCTGGTGAATTATGGTCAGCTATCACTCTTAATGATGAAAAAATTAAAATTAATGAAATTGTTAAGGTTACAAAAGTTGATGGAGTAAAACTTGTTGTAACAAAAATTAATGAAAATGTATAGGAGGAAATTTTATGGAAATATTTTTTATAATAGTAATTGTTTTAGTTTTAATTGTAGCTTTTGCATCAATTAAAGTAGTAAGACAATCAGAAGTTAGAATAGTTGAACGTTTGGGTAAATATCATAATACAGCTGAAGCTGGACTTAATTTTATTTTACCATTTGTTGATAAAATTAGAGCTGTTGTTAGTCTAAAGCAACAAACAATGGATGTAACACCACAAAGTGTTATTACAAAGGATAATGTTACAATTACAATTGATACAGTTGTTTTCTATCAAATAACAGATCCTGTTAAAGCAGTTTATGAAATAGAAAGTTTACAAAAAGGTATTGCATATATTGCAATTACAACAATTCGTGATATTGTTGGTAAAATGGATTTAGATAGCACATTCTCTTCAAGGGATTCAATAAATAATCAACTAAGACAAACACTTGATGAAGCTACAGATAGATGGGGATGTAAAGTTGACAGAGTTGAAATTAAAGATATAAAACCTCCAACAGATATTCGTGATGCCATGGAAAAACAAATGAATGCAGAAAGAAATAAAAGAGCTATTATTCTTGAAGCTGAAGGTAAACGTCAAGCTGACATCACACTTGCAGAGGGTAAAAAGCAATCAACAATTCTTGAAGCTGAAGCTGAAAGAGAATCTAGTATAAGAAGAGCTCAAGGTGTAAGAGAATCTAAAATACTAGAAGCTGAAGGTAATGCTGAGGCAATAAAAAAAGTTGCTGACGCAAAGGCACAAGAAATTTCACAAGTTTATGGTGCTATAATGAGTGCAAAACCAGACGATAAACTTGTTGCAATCAAGTCTTTAGAAACTCTTGAAAAAGTTGCTGATGGAAAATCTAATAAAGTATTTATTCCTTTTGACACAACAAAATCACTTGGTGCACTTGGAGCTTTAACTGAAGTTGTAAAAGAAAGTAAATCTAATAAATAATAAATATAGTTAATGGTCACTAGAAAATCTAGTGACCATATTTTATATTCATCTATATAATTTCTTGTACTTAATAAATTTACAAATATCTCCTAACTCTAATTTGATCTTATTATTAACACACTTTTTTATATTAATTATTTAACTTTTACATTATCACTTCCAAAAGTTATACTTAGTTTATTTAAAACATCATCATTTAAGTTTAGAGAATATTTATCATTTAATACTTTAATCTTATTTGTACCTTCATAGAATAAATTGACTTTGGCATTACCGCTATTTTCCTTTGCAATATCATTTATTACATTAAGTACAACACCTTCTAAGTCAAGTTTATCTTTGGGTATTCTTATATATACCTTTCTTTTTTCCTCCATTTTTTTATTTGATATATCTTCTATATAATTTACTAATATCTTTGGTTTTTCTCCCTCTTTAATATTTACCTTACCAGTTACCTTTACAACCATGTCTGTTTTTATCAAATCATAAAATTTATTAAAAACTTTCGGAAAAACAACTAGCTCAACACTGCCATACATATCTTCAAGAATAGTAAACATCATTTGATTGCCAGATTTAGTATTAAGTAACTTAGATGAAGTTATTATTCCACATAAACTAACAGTTTTATTATCAAAATCCTCTTTTTTTGTTTTACTATTCTCATCAATATCTTCATTGCTATTTAAATCTATTGTACTGACTGTTGAATTTTTTTTGATATATTCTTTATATTCATCTAGTGGATGACCAGATACGTACATTCCCAACATTTCTTTTTCCATATTAAGCAAATCTTTATTTGTAGGCTTTCTTGATGATTTAGCTATTACAATTTTTGCGTGTGCATCATCAGATACAACATCAAAAAAGTTCATTTGATTAATATAGTTTTTCTTTTTTGTTTCATTTATATTATCAACTATTGTCTCGTAACTGTCTAATATATCAAACCTTGTACTTTCTTTTTCTATTTCATCAAAACATCCAGCTTTTATTAAACTTTCAATACACTTCTTATTTACTGTATCTCCTGAAACTCTCTCACAAAAATCAATAAAACTTAAAAATTTACCATTTATTTTTCTATCTTTTATAATTTCACAAATAGCATTATTTCCTACATTTTTAATTGATGATAATGCAAATCTAATTTTGTTATTTATAACTGCAAATTTTAAATAACTTTCATTAATATCAGGTCTTAATACTTCAATATTAAGTTTTCTACACTCCTCTATATATAAAGGAATTTTATCAAGATTACCAAGGAAACTATTCATAGTAGCAGCCATAAATTCATGTGGAAAATGTGCTTTTAAATATGCTGTTTGATAAGCAACCACTGCATAACATGCTGCATGAGATTTATTAAATGCATATTTAGCAAACTCAGCCATTTCATCAAATATTTTATTTGCACTTTCCTTATCAATATTGTTTCTTTTAGCCCCTTCAACAAAAACTTCTCTTTCCTTTGCCATTACATCAAGTTTCTTTTTTCCCATAGCACGTCTTACTAAATCAGCTCTTCCAAAACTATACCCAGCTAAATCTCTAAAAATTTGCATTACTTGTTCTTGATAAACCATACATCCATATGTATCTTTCAATATTGGTTTTAATGAATCATGAGTATAAATAACATTATCTGGGTTTTCTTTATTATGTATATATCTTGGAATTTGATCCATAGGTCCAGGTCTATATAACGATATCATAACAATTATATCTTCTAAAGTATTTGGCTTTAGTTCCATCATAACGCGTCTAAATCCTGGACTTTCCATTTGAAATACACCTAAAGTTTTTCCTTCTGTAAGAAGCTTAAATGTATCTCTATCATCCATTTCTCCAAAATTCACATCTACACCATGTATTTTTTTTATAAGTTTTAAAGTATCACCTATTACAGTAAGAGTTCTAAGTCCTAAAAAGTCCATTTTAAGAAGTCCTAATTCCTCAAGTGTTGTCATAGTGTACTCAGTAGATATAACTCCGTCACTTTCATAAAGTGGAACATAGCTTACAACAGGCTCTTTAGTTATAACAACACCCGCAGCATGAGTAGAAGCATGTCTTGCAAGTCCTTCTGCCTTTCTAGACAAGTCAATTATTTCTTTAACTTCCATATCAGTTTCATAAAGTTCACTAAGTTCTTTATTAACTTCTAAAGCCTTATCTATAGTGATTTTTAAATCTCTTGGTATAAGTTTTGCAATCATATCAGCTTTAGCATATGGAATATCTAAAGCTCTTGCCACATCACGAATTGCAGCTCTTGCAGCCATTGTACCAAAAGTTATAATTTGTGCTACATGATCATGTCCATATTTTCTACATACATACTCTATTACTTCTTCTCTTCTTTCATAGCAAAAATCCACATCAAAATCAGGCATACTAACTCTTTCTGGATTCAAAAACCTTTCAAATATTAAATTAAATTTTAAAGGATCAATATTGGTTATTCCTATAAGATACGCAGCTATTGAACCTGCACCACTTCCACGTCCAGGGCCCACTGCAATTCCCTGTGATTTTGCATAATTAATATAATCCTGCACAATTAAAAAATAATCTATGTATCCCATTTTATCTATTATTTCTATTTCATAATCAAGTCTTTTTTTTGCTTCTTGTTTTTTTTCTAATGGATATTTTTTTTCTAATCCCTCGTAACATAGCTTTTTAAAATACTCTAAATGAGTCATATTTTCATTTATTTTAAATTCAGGCAAAATAGTTTTTCCAAATTCAAATGTTACATTACACATATCTGCTATTTTTTGTGTATTCTCGATTGCCTCAGGTAAATTTTCAAAATCACTCTGCATTTCTTCTTTAGTCTTTACGTAAAATTCATTTACTTTAAAGCTCATCCTATTAGGATCAGTCATAGTAGTTCTTGTTTGTATACAAAGTAGCACCTCATGAAAATCATAATCTTCCTTATTTAAATAATGACAATCATTTGTAGCCACAAGACCAATACCAAACTCTTTAGAAAATTCAACAAGTTTGCTATTTACTAATATTTGCTCTCTTAATTTATTTCCCTGAACTTCTAAAAAGAATCTATCTTTTCCAAAAATTTCTAAATATTCTTTTACTGAATCTTTTGCTCCCTCTATATTATGATTTACAATTTTTCTTGCAACTTCACCAGCAAGACAAGCACTAAGAGCAATTATTCCTTTATTATATTTTTTTAACAAATCTTTATCAACACGTGGCTTATAATAAAATCCTTCTGTATAACCTGATGATACTATTTTAATTAAATTCTTATAACCTTCATTATTCATTGCAAGCAAAATTAAATGGTAAGGTTCTGTATCTATTTTTCCTTGCTTATCAAATCTACTACGAGGTGCAACATATACTTCACACCCAATTATTGGCTTTATTCCCTCAGCTATACAAGTTTTATACATTTCAACTGCGCCAAACATATTGCCATGATCAGTTATAGCAACAGCATTCATTCCATTTTCCTTTACTTTTTTTACTAAATCTTTTATTCTTATTGCACCATCAAGTAAACTATACTCTGTATGTATGTGTAAATGCACAAAACTCATAAAATCACCACCAAACATTTCAGTTAGATTATATCAAAATTAAAGATAAAAGTCTACAAATTAAACTTATTATACAGGGGAATTTTATGAAATTCCCCTGCTTATTATATTATTTTAATTGAACAATATACGCACTTATTCAAAAATCATCTTTTAAAAAGATGTCTTTTTTTGTAAAATATTGTAATATTCCTTGACAATTAACATATACTGTAGTATACTTAAGTTTCCATAATATATTAATATTTTTTAAAAATTTAAAGAAAAGGATGAGTAAGACGTGGAAAATGTAAAGATTACAAAAATATACGGAGCCAAATGTACTAAATTAAGTAATATGTTATTTATATTAACTCGGTCAAGATGCCAACTGGACAGTCAGATTGCAGTTGACTTAGGCGAACCCAAACAGAAAGTTGAACTTTCGATAAAAAACTCCTGTAGTAAAAGCATTGAAATTGAGGTTGTAGTTACAACATCCGATGGAAGGATAATAAGTATCGGCAAATTAAGCCCAAAAAATACTTCTGTCAACTTTGATACAAGCAGCTTTGGTACAGAATGTTTAATAACAGGTTTAAAATTTGATATCAAAAATTCCGGAATGCACCAGAGACAAATCGTTTTAGAAGGTTCAACAACATAATTTTTTCCCAGACAAACAAAATGTTTGCCTGGGAATTTTTGAGTTAGTTTTGTAAAAAATAATATTAATTTATATTTTTTAATGTCGACAAAACTAGACAATAATTATTACTATTTTTTCCTTGATTTCAAATTCAAGAAATGATATACTAAATTAAATTTCACTGTGGGGTACACAGGTTGAGCGTTCTAACTACACTTTTTAGTGACTATCTACGAATTTAGTAGTACCTATTTTTTCTTTTGGGATAGGAGTTATACATACTAAAATGCCAGAAATTCTAACTCAAGTTTATTTATTTTTACCAAAAGATTTAAATTTTATATTAAAAATAGCTATTCAAAAAGTTAAAATTTGTATGGCTTAGTTTTCTATGTATTTTTTCATATTTTTTTCATAAATTTTCATATTTTTTCATACTTTTTACAAAACTAACTCGGAGGGGATGTTATGTTTTTTCTTAGTTTATAGAGCATTGTTATGTTGGGAAGTACCATGAGTGCATTTGCTATTGAGGAAATGCTCCAGATTATTTCTATTTTTGATATTGCGCCTATAAATACGCATAATAGAAATATTATTCTGTATTTTTTTATGCTTTTTTTGTTGTTGAAAAGATATTTTATTGCTATGCTTCCATAGAAACCTGAACATGGAATTGTTGATATTGCAAATACTACTATCATAAATATAAATATGTAGTTTCCAAATGGAATAAGTGAAAATACATAATTTGCGATTAAAGCTGGATTTTCAGTTATTGTATACATTCCACTTGCTACAAATACAATTCCTGTGAGTGTGCAAAGTAATACTGTGTCTATAAATACACTTGTTGATGATATAATTGATTGCTTTTTTATATCTTTTTCATTTACCATTACATCAAATATTGGAGAGGTCCCCATTCCTGCTTCGTTTGTGAATAGTCCTTTTGATAGTCCTGTATTCATTGCTTTTACCATTACACTTCCAAAAATTCCTCCTACACATGATTTTATATTAAAAGCTTCTTTTATTATTTTTAATATACTTGATAATAAATTATTTCTATAAATATACATTAAAATAATGCATGAAACAAGATAAATTATTGTTGCTATTGGTATTAATACACTGCTTATATTTGATATTCTTTTTTCATTTCCAATTAATGCGTATGCACATGGAATTACAATAATAATTCCGAGAACTACTATATTTATATTAAAATTTGATATTATACTAGATGATATTGCGTTTGATTGTATCATTGCTCCCATTCCTAGAGTTGTAAGTATAAGAAAATAACAAAATAATTTTGCAAGTAGTGGCATATGTAACTTTTCTCCTAGTACATACATTGCTCCTCCATAATATTTTCCTTTTTTATCTTTTTTTCTGTACTTTAAAACTACATATGTTTCTGCGTATTTTGTTGCAATTGCGAAAAATCCGGAGATAAATATCCAGAAAATACTTCCTATTCCTCCTATAGTAATAGCTGCTGCTACCCCTATTATATTTCCAGTTCCAAGAGTTGAGGCTAAAACCGCCATAAGAGATTTAAATGAGCTTATTCCCTCTTTTGTATTTTTTTTATCACCTAATATCATATATTTTATACCTTTTAAAATATCTTTTTGAGGAAACTTAAGCTTAAATGAAAAATATATGTGTGTTCCCATTAAAATTATTACAAGAGGAAATCCACATACAAAATTTTCTATACTATATATTAAATCTACCATGTAATCACCATAATAATATTTATGCAAATCTAAAAAATATTTGACAAAAAAGTAATTTTAATATATAATATTTATGTAAAATTATATTCGCTAATAAATAATTATTTAAAGGAGATATTACAATGATATATAATAGAAAACTTTACTAATCCATTTAGGAAATTATATAAAAAGGAGTCTTAAAATTGGAAAGAATCTTATTTCTTGTGGATGGTGAACCATACATTCTTGAAGACGGAATAGAGTATGCTATAACATTAAATGTTACCGAATGTCTTGAAAAGATAAAGGAAAGATTTAAGTATAACAAACCAAATATACGCCCAAGTATGGGTAAAATATGGAAGTGGATTGCAAATGATATTGGTGCTTCTACCTTTTCACCTAGACGCTGTAGAAAAACAAATTTTTCTACCAATTCTTTTGAATCTATTTTAATCAAGGAAATTAAAAGTTTTTTGGATGTTATTTATCCATTTGACTACGAACGACTTGAAGCCCAAAGAGCTCATACCAAATTTAAGAAGCAAACTCGAAGGGAGTTAGCTCCTTGTGTGGTTGCCAAAATTAATGAAAGGCTACGAAAATCAAAAAAACGCTAAAAGGAAATGATATTTATGCAAAATAATAAAATAGTTCTTTGTTTTAGAGAAGGGGAACCTTTTTTATTTAACTTTAATACAAAAACATTTTTGGAACTATGCATTGATTATGAATCCACTATAGTCCAAATAAAAGAAATGATAGAAAAACAAAATAAAAGACCTCAAATGAATGAAGTTTGGAATATGTTAGCTAAAACTATTGATGGTTGTAATTCTTATTCACAAAATAAAAGTTTTAGAACTAAACCAAATATAAATTCGTTTGAATCCAGATTTACAAGAGAAATAAATGATTTTTTAAGTTCAAAATTTGAAAGGCCCTTGTTAAAAGATGGCAAATATAAAAACTGGTTATATCAAAATTCATTTATAATTCGTAAATCACATTTTAACTAAAAATTACAGTAAAGGAATTTTAACAATGCAAAAATATTCAAATAATTTAGTACTCTGCTTCGTAAATGGAGAGCCACATTTATTTAATAAACTGCTCAAAGAATATAATAAGCTTTCTATTTTGCCAGATGAAGCATTTGAAATTATCAAAAAAGATATAAATTTTGAAAATTTAAGTTCAATGCCTTCTATGACTAAAGTGTGGAATTCTCTTGCAATTTCTCTTGGAGCATCAGGTTATAGCTACTTTTTTAGCAAAAATGATGGAGAAATTTCAAATAATTCTTTTGAGGCAACTTTAATAAAAAAAATTACATATTTTTGTAATCAAAAATTTTTATGTTTTGTAGATGGAGAGCCTTTTTTATATAATCCTTGGAATAAAAAATATACAAAATATGAAATATATGTTGAAGAAGCTATTGACATTATAAAAGAACATGTTTCACTTATAAAAACTCAAGCTCCATCCGAAACTGAAATTTTTAATGTCCTTTCAGTTGCAATAGGTGCATCTGGATATAACCGCAATTATAGCAAAGGTAAAAATTCTCTTTATCCTAATTCATTTAAAAATAATGTATATAAAGAAATTGCTCTTTATTTTAGTGAAACATGTAATAATAACGTCCTTTGCTTTGTATATGGAGAAGCATATACTTTTAATAAATTTTCTAAAGTATATACTAAGTACAACATTTCTGTTAATGAAGCAATGGAAATTATAAAAAATAACATTTCACTTTCTAATGTTCGTCCAGGAATAAATGACATAATGCAAATTTTGGCTAAAAATATAGGCTGCATTGGATATAGATGGCAATTTAATAAAAAGAATTCTATACCTAGGAAAGATTCATTTGAAAATATTCTACTAAAAAATATAACAAAATTCTTAGATGAATTATATCCGCCAGAAGAAAGAGATGAGCTTTTAAAAAAGAAGCATGAGTATGATAATAAATTAAGAAAAATAAAAGAACTCTCAACTTCATATTCTGCTTTAAGAGCAGCCAGAAAAAAATTTTTCAAGCAACAGAAAAATGGTCGTAAGTTGTTCTAAACAAGAACAACTTAACCAGTATTTATAAAACTATCTAGAAACAAATTGTTTCTAGATAGTTTTTTTATATGTTATTTTTTATAATTTTAGTAACTATTATTGTTACGTCATCATTTAAAATATTTTTATTTTCTCTTAAAACATTTCTATAAATTTCATCTGTTATTTGTTTAGCTGTTTTATTTACGTCTATAGTTTTTAAATATTCTGTAAAATAGTTATTTGAAATATCTAGTCCTTCATGCAATACTCCGTCACTTATTTGAACAACAATATCTTTATCAATTAGTTTTCTAGATATTGGTAAATAATCAGGATTATCTGACACTCCAACAGGTATATTCATATTATTTATAGTTACAATTTTTCCTTCATGAATTATATATGTAGGTGCAGCCCCAAGTTTTATATATTGAGAATATCCTGTTTTTAAATCAATTATCATATTATCTAAAGTAGATGAGTTTTGACTATCTGATTTTAATTTTAAAATACTATTTATAATTTCAATTGCACCACATTCATCAAATCCACCTGAAAGTAGTCTTTCTAGCATATCTATAACATTTTTTGATGATTTTGAAGCGTTTCTTCCATTTCCTTCTCCATCTGAAATTACACTTATATGCTTCAAATCCTGTAGTTCCTCAATAAGATAAGAATCTCCTGATACCTCTTCTCCATTTTTAGCTACACTTATAACACTATTTTGAACATTAAATTCAGGAGTTGAAACAACTTTTATCTTTGATTTTTCTTTTTTACTACTATTTAGTATAAGTTTAATAACCATTGGCTTTTCAAGTATATTACTTAATATAGAAATTATTTCTTTTTTCTGTTTATCTATATTATTTAGTATATTTGTAACAAATGTATATTCTATACCTGTGTCATCTTCTTTATATTCATCTTCGTATACTAAATATCCATAAAATTTTAGTTCTTCTCTTAATTTTTCCTGCTTTTTATCTATTTTAATAAGATCACTTTTTATATTTTTAGAAATATTAGATAATATTTTTGAAACCTCTTTATACTGGTTTGATAGTTTATTTGCATTATTTTTTTCTTGTTCTTTTAATATTCTCATAAGTTTCACACTATTATATATTTCGTAAATATCTCTTACAAATTCTTTTGAAAGTTCACAATTAAAGTCTAGCATTTTTTCATCTATTATTTCATTATTTTCAAGTTTATTAGAAATATAGTCTACAACTAAATTTAATTTTTCATCATTTAAGCAATTTTTTCTTCTATCACATCCAAGACATTTTTCATTAACTGTATTTTCTATATATTTTTTTATAACTTCTCTAGTTTCTAATTTATCTTCATCACTTACATCTACTACAACGCTTGCAATACTATCAAAAACATCTGACATAGCTCCTATTTTTTCTTTTACGCTTGTACTACTATCAAGCATGTTTTGATATGGATTTTCTAAAGATCTATTTTTGTTAAATATTCTGTCTAACTTTGTTTCAAAAACCTTTGGCATAAATAGAAGTGAAACTGAAGCAATAACAAGTTCACTAACTCTCATTGTAAGTTCAGAAAATCCGTTAGCGTAATATGCTATATAAAGGTTTCCAGCTATAAAACCGATAACTACTCCTATTTTTCCTACCTTGGATAATATACCTGATATAAATCCGCTAAAAGCTAATGTTACCACATATGTCATGTTTATATCAGACATAAATGTTAGCATTAATCCAAGAACAAGACCTGTTGCAGCACCTGCTACCCATCCATTTTTCCATCCAAAAATTAATACTAATATAAGGACTAAAATATTAAATATAGATAGTTGCATTATAGTTATATTCTTAAAAATACTAAGTGCTATTGCAACTACAATTACCATTGCAATACTTTCTTCTTTGGAAAATACATATCCCTTTGAAATATTAGTAAGTACATAAATTCCTGAAACGAATACGAAATACAATATTGCTGCTACCACTATATTGCTTAGGCATGTAAAAAGATCTGTTATCAAACTTCCCTGAATTAAGTTATATCCAACTTCAACAGCTGAAAATGATATCATAAATTTTATAAATACGCTAAATCTTTTACTTACTCCTTCTATATTTACAATTACTGTTATTAGAGTAAATATTATAAAAAACGAAAGTAATTTTACAAGTACTGTCATAGAAACCGATTGAACCAGGATGCCAACTATTGACGATATTAAAACTAGTATCAAAGGGACGTTAAAAACACTTGCGACTCCAAAAAGCACCAGTGAAAGCGGTGAACTATCTCCCATAAATGATGTATTTGACATTGCAAAAGAAAGTATTATAAATATAATATTTTTTATATTTACAAACTTTTTAATTGTATTTACCACACCTGTAATTTTTTCATTTGAATTTTGTGTTGTCCTTACATAACTGTTATTTGAAATCATTATATCCACCTCATTTGTTTTATTTCATACTACTTATTTTACACTATTTATTAAACGATTTTTGTCGTAATTTAATTTCATTATAACTTTTTATTAAATATACACCAAAACAACTTGAACTCAAATTATTTTGGTGTATAAAAACTTTTATACTGCTTTTTTAGATTTTTTTACTTTTTCTGCTTTGCCTGTAGTTTCTTTATTTTGAGCTTTTTCTTCTTTTTCTTCTTCAACTATTTCAGTATCTACTTCATTAACAATGTCCTCTGGTATTATTTCTTCTTTTGGTTTAATACTTTCTTCTATTAGTTCTTTTACCTTATCAGAACTTGTTATTTCTAGTGCTCTTGATAAAATAAATTTATTTAATTCTTCCTCTTCAACATCTTCACTTGTGACTAATTTTGAATATTCTAAATATTCATCCTCTGTTTTTATGGTTCTATGCACATCGTTTACCATTGTTTTTATTTTCATATCATAGATATCTCTATACATTTTTATATAGTCTGGAAGACTTATTACATCTTTTTCTAAACTTTCATCATATATTTTCTGTAATTTTTCAAATATCTTGTCTATAATTTTAAAATATCTATATGAGTTCTTACATATGTTTATTATCAAGTTATATTCATACATATATCTATCAATATCTGATTCAATTCCTTTTATCATTGTTTCAATAACATATTCAATTAATTCTCTTTCATCAGATGGAAGTTTTGATATATCATAATTATCATTAATATAACTTACATAATCATCTATACTTGAAAATAGATTTTTATACAATTCATCAGTATATTCATCAGTTTCAATTTTAGCATCAATTTCTTCTGCAGATTTTATAACCTTGTTATATCTTTGTGATTTTCCTTCATCCTTTATATTTTGCTTAACATCATCTATTGCAGATGAAATAGAAAAAAGTCCAAATTTTATATCATCTCTTGATCTAAATTTTGCTCTTGTTATTCTATCATATTCCATTTCTAGAAAAGCTTTTTGTAACTCAAGTCTATCGATTTTATCTGTTGAATTTATTTTATCTAATATTTCAGCAGGATATGATAATTTTAATTCATACATTTCTCTTTGCATAATATCATATTGATATTTAACAAAAACGATTTCCCTTAAAATATTTTCTTGATATACCTTTTGCTCTTCTCCCTCTGTTTTACGTATTACACCTAAATGTTCATCAATAGCTCTATTCATTTTATTCATGTTTACAGCTATAACAACACTTTGGATTACTCTATCGAAAAGATTTATTTTCTTTTTGGAACTAACAACTATATCAGCCATTTATTAATCCTCTCCCTCTAATCTATTACAAATTTATTATTTTCATTGGTTTACTACTTATATTATACAGTTTTTTTCTATAATTTCAAGTATTTGTAGCAAAATTAACAAAATTGTTACAAAAAAGATTATAAATAGAAATGTAATAGTAACAATTTAGCAAAAAGCTTAAAGCATAGGGATAAATTAGATTTCACTTTGTTTTCTACATACGCTTGAATAATTACAATATTTACAATAATCGCATTTTTTATTAGGTCTAATCCTTACCACTCCACTTATTATTTCATTTCCAATTTCACCTAAAATATTTTTGGTTTGGAAAAATAATTTCTTATATTCATCTTCACTTAGTGCTCGGTTTGTATTATCTTTTGTTAGTGTAGTTTTTGATATATCTATCAACCTTTTATCTGTTGAAAGTTTTTTATCCATTTTCTCTATTATTTTTAAATCTTTTAAAAATATTCCTTTCATTCTTAATGCTTTTATTGTCTCATCTTTTATTTTTTCTTCATCATTTATATAATCTTTTAGATTAATAAGTTTATCTGATAAATTAAAATAAAGCATGCCTGATGGTAATACCTTATTTATATTTTCTTTTTGTTTTTCTATTTTATTTACATTTTCAATAAAAGAATCTAGATATGTTATTAATTGAAGTGATATTCCATCTTTAATATCTTCTAATTTTAAATCTTTTTTACTTGATTTATAGTCAATTATTCTTACATACATATTATCATTTGCCCTTAAAACATCTACCCTATCTATTTTTCCTATAATATTCATTGTTTTATTTTCTGAAATTTTAATCTTTATAGGAGCAAATAACTTTCCCTCTTTAAATTCTATTTCATATCCATACGGTACAAATTCACTTTGATTAAAGCTTGTTGCAATTACTTTTACAACTTTTTTCATAGTATTTATTAATTTTTCTTTTAATATTTCATATTTTATACTTTGTTTTTTATTTCCAAGATTTGCATTTAATTTTTTCTCAATAACTTCATCTAATTTTTCATTCCACTCTTCATTTAAAAGTAATGATTGCCATGTTATATTATTTTCAAATAAATATTTTGAAAATTCTTCTAAAACTTCATGCATAAAACTACCTACGTCAAGGCTTGATATTTCAAATTCTCGTCTTGGCTCAATCTTTAATAAATACTTCATATAATATGAAAAAGGACACTTTTTAAATAATTCAAGTTTAGATATACTTGTATCGAACTTATCTCCATATATCTTTTCAAGATTTTTTTTATTTAAATTATCATCATTTTTTATATAATTTAAAAGGGTATTATATTGTATATCATTATTTATGTATTCATATATACTAGAAATTTTTTCATTAGTATAATCTTCTATTTTTACATTATTTATTAATTCTAACATATACTCTAAAATTTCATTTTTTGAATAAATAGAATTTATATTTGTCTCATTTAATTCACTTAGAATATTACTTTGTATTTTAACATCCAAAATCTTTTTTATATCATTTATTATACTTGAAATTCTTAATGATTTACCTGAATAATCTGATATAGGTATTAAAATGTTAATCTCATTAGTTACACTGTTTAAAACGTTATATATATTGTATTTAGCCATATTTTGCTTTGATATTGTTGTTTCCTTTAATTCAAGACCTTTTTCTTGTAGTTCTTTTAATTGTTCATCATTAAACAAAATATCTTCTTCTGAAATTTTTGGAAAACTTCCTTCATTTACTCCAATAAAGAAAGCATTTTTAGATTCTTTTCCATTGGATAAGTTTATATCTAATAAATTTACAGAATCTAATACTGGTGGTAAAGTTTTAACATATGTATCCTTTATTTGCAGTTTAAATACTTGAACAAATACATCAAATGTCATCTTTTCTTTATATACCTTTGATATTGAATTAAATATTTCACATAGTTTTCCCCAAACTTGTTTTTCTTTATCTAAATTTGAAATATCGAACTCATTAGAAATTTTTTCAAGTTTATACAAACTATCTTTATATCTTTGAAGTACACCACTATTATTTAAATGTTCCCATATATATGCAACATACCACTTGGCACTTTCTTCCTTTTTTATACCTGTATTATATATATCAATCAATTTACTACGTATACTATTTAAATTTTGAATATCATATATATGTTCATTACTCCTTGTATTATTTAACTTAAATTCTTTTGTTAAGTTATAATCGGTTATATTAAATTCTAACATATAATTTTCAAACTCGTATACATCCGCTTCACTTACATCACAAAATCCAAGTTTTAATATATCAATTAAGGTATCCTTTTTTACTCCATTTTTTAATATATCAAGATATTTTAATATATATGTAGTTAATTTTGAAAATTTTATATTTTCCTTGCTATTTATATATATTGGTATATTTGCTTGAAAAAACACTCTTGAAATAATATCCTTATATCCATCTAAATCAGTTGTATATATGTCAAAATCTTTATATCTATACCCAACTCTTACCTTTTTATTTATATAGCTTGCGATATATTCTATTTCTGAAAATGCGTTTGAGTACATACCTATATGTACATTTTGAGAGTTTATTTTTTTATCAATTTTGTTGGAAAAAATATTGTCTGATAAATATTTTATATCCTGTTTTTGTTTTAAATATTTAATATACATTAGTTTATTATGTACTTTAGTACCTATGCTACTTGCAATTTGAAGTAAATTTAAATATGTCATATTTGATGTTTCAAATATTTCACTTGTATTACATGCATATATATCCTCAACTTTTGTAATATCTGTTGTTATAGAGATTGTAATATCACATTTCATATCTAAAAACATTTTAACTATCTCTAATTCTTTTTTAGTAAAATTGTTATATGCATCAAAATATATTGAAGTATTTTCTAATTTTATTTTAGATATATTGTTAATAAAAATATCCATTTCATCTATATTGTCTGTAAAGTTTTCCTCAAGTTTCTTTATATACTTAGCATATATATTGCATATTTCTTTTAATTTCAAATAATTTATATTATTTTTTATACTAATTTCATCTATTTTTTTAACATCAAATCCTGATTTCCTTATTAAATCAATATATATATACATCAAATCAAGAAAGCCATCTTTTCTACTTACACCTTTAAATACTTTTATTTCATTTTGCATAGATGATATGACATCTGCTAGTATGATTTTTTTATCATTAGTTGAAACATACCCCTCATCGTTATACAGTCCTAAATTTATTATATTTTCCTTTACATACTCACTTATTGTAGTTATATTTACTCCTATTATTCCACTCTTTTTTAAATATTTAATATAATTATTTTCAGTTTCTTGCCTTCTTTGAGATGGTACAAAGAGAATAACATCTTTATTATTTTTTATATCTTTTTCTATATTTTCATATATATATGTACTCTTTCCTGTTTTTGGTTTTCCTAAAACAATGTTTAAAGCCATTTTCTACCCCTTATTTATCTTCATTTTTTTCTTCAAAATCATTTACAAGTAATTGCTCATCTTTTATTTTAATTTCATCAAATTTTGGAAGTTCTTCTATGTTTTCAATGCCGCAAGATTTTAAAAATTCATTTGTCACAGAATATGCTGCTGGTCTTCCAGGAAGATTAAGTCTTGCCACCTCTTCAACAAGTCCACATTCTAAAAGTCTGCTTACAGCAAAATCACTATTTACACCTCTAATACTTTCTATTTCTGATTTTGTTATCTTAGGATTATATGCAATTATACTTAGTACTTCAAGTGCTGCAGTTGATAAATTTTGTCTCTTAGTATTTTCAACAAATTTTGTTACATATTTATAATAGTCTTTATTAGTTACTAGTTGATACATTTCTTTTATTTTAACTAGTGTTATTCCACAATTTCCACTATATTTTTCTTTTAATTTTTCTATTGCATCTTCAATTTTAATTTTTTCTTCTCCAAGTGTTGATGAAAGTTCATCTATTGATATTTCTCTTCCTAGTGCAAATAGCACTGCTTCTACTATATTTTCTAAATTTTCCATAAATAAAGCTCCTTTTTTATACTCTTTTCATAACATACACATATTATATCAAAAACAGAAGTTTTTTTAAAGTAATTTCAAAAAAAAGAGTAAATCTGAAATATCTCAGATTTACCCTTTAAATATTAAGCCTGTTTTATAAAAACAATATTTTCGGGAGATAACGGTTTGTAATACTCAACTTTTTTATTATTTGTATATCTTGACAACACAACCCATAATGGACTAATAGAATTAATACAATCAAATTCAATAAATGAATTTCCTTCAAATTCAAATCCAACAGTTCCACTAAAAATATATGTGTGTATATTCTTATATTTGATTTCGTTATATATCCCTATATGAACAAAACACCATGAATCATTCTTTACATTATTTTTTATAAGTTCTGTAATTGATTCACCATTTTTTAAGATAAGTGTACTAGTAGTAATCATCACGTTTCCTCCTTATTTAATTAAATAAAAAATTATATCTTTGTTACGATATTATATCATTTCAATCGTATTATGTCAATATTTAATCACAGTAGTAGACAAAAAGAGTAAATCTTAATATCTCAGATTTACTCTTTAAATTATTGATCTGTACTATTTAATATATAGTCTAACACGAAATCCTAAATCAACACCAGCGTAATATGACATACCGTGATTACGAAGGGAAACTGGATTTTCAATACCACTATTACTGTAGCTACCGCCACGACTAATGAAATAAGAATCATTAGCCTCACTCGTCCATTCCCATACATTTCCTGCTAAATCATATATATTTTTTACTTTCCAATTTTCATTAAATCCTGATGTACTTTTTGTTCCACTATTTTCATTAGCTGGCACTAAAGAATCTACATGATTTCCATAATATCTACTATTTGTTAAACTAGCTGATGAATTTATACTATTTAAACTATCCTTTATCCAATTACATGTTGTATCCCATGCTTTTCCTGTTAGTAATCCTGTTTGTACATATTCATTACTTATCATACTTTCTGCACTTGCTTTTGAATTGGTATAATCTATGCTTGCCCAAACTATTGCACCTTTTTTACTTACTGGTATTCCTGTTTTATTACTTGGAGACGTATCTCCCTCAGGTATTCCTGCTTCATATCTTCCTATATAAAATCCTCCATATTTTACTACATCTGCTGTTTCATCTGTTATACCATTTGGTAAAGTATCATCACCTGTTGGTGTATAACCAGGAAAACTTGTATCTTTTATATATGTACTCTCAGTTGCAGGTACCCATACAAATTCATTATCATTATCATTATCATCTTTTATAACAAGTCCGGTATCTTTTGTTCCTTCTTTATATATAAATCCCTTTGGAATTGGTACCCCATATTTTACACTAGCTATTGTATCTTGCCATTCTTCTTTTACATTTGATGTATTCCCTATTACCTCATTAAACCATTTTTTCTCGTCCGTATTTACTTTACTATTATTATTTACTACTAAATTACCTTCAACTACTGATACTTTATCTTTATACTTCTTTGTACTTGGTAACTCTGTTACCATACTATTTCCAGATAGATTAATACTTGATTTCTCAAAACTTGTTGGATTATCTGTGTATTTTTTTGATATATACATTGATAATTCATCTTGTATATTTGCCATATCTTCCTTAAAAGTTGCCTCTTTTGCACTTGATACTGGGTTGTTTTTTGTTATTGTTAAAATAACTGCTGCTGCAAGTATTATTATTACTATTATTGTTACAATTAACACTATTAATGATATACCTTTTTTATGAATTAGTTTTGTAAAACTACCCTTTTGTTCTATTTTTTCATCTTTTTTCATATATCTTTTTCCTCTCTTTCTTTTGTATAACATATTTGTATATATTATTAACACACCCAGTATACACTAAAAAAAAATGCAATACTACATAACTAATTTTTATGAATAACTTGTTACTATTCAGACTATGACTAGTTAAAAGCACAAAATTATTTTTTATTTATATTATAATATACATAATAAACTTAAGTTTGTAGTTTTTTTTTACTTATAATAATTATTTCAAAGCGTCTTGTAACACCACGTTGACGCACTGTTATAATTTCGAAATTCTACCTAGTCTGAATAGTAACACCAATTTTAATATATATAAACAAATTTAAATTAAAAATATTGTAATGACTGATAAAATATGATATACTTTCACGTGTTATATGCTAATAATAAAAGTATTGCATATATAATAAATTATAGGAGGAGATTAATTTTATGCTATGTTCAGTATGTAAAAAAAATATGGCAGTAGTGTTTATAAATAGTTTAGATAAAGAAGGTAAATCTACAGGTAAAGTTAAAGGATTATGTCTTGAATGTGCAAAAAAGCAAGGAATTGACCCTTTATCTAATATTGTAAAAGAAATTTCAAACATGTCAGAAGAAGAAATGGAAGAAATGTCAAATCAATTTAGTGACATGTTTAATAATATGGGTGGAATGGATGGTTTACCAATTGATGAAGCTTTAAATGATCAAAGTGAAGATGATGATGGAGATAATGAAAAAAAAGGAAACTTTTTTAACCTTTCTAACATGTTTAATATTTCGCCTTTTAGTAATAAAAAAGAGGATAACTCAAATAATTTAAATAGTGAAAAAAATAATAATAAAGAGAAAGAAAAGAGAAAAAAGAAAAATAAAAAGACTAAATATTTAGATACATTTGGTGAAAATTTAACAGAGAAAGCAAGAAATGGTAAATTAGACAAGGTAATTGGTAGAGAAAAAGAACTTCAAAGAATGATTCAAATTCTAAATAGAAGAAGTAAAAATAATCCTGCACTTATAGGTGAACCTGGTGTTGGTAAAACTGCTATTGTAAATGCACTTGCTATTGCAATTGCAAAAGGTGAAGTTCCAGGTAAACTAATAAATAAAGAAGTATACCTTGTAGATATGACTTCTCTTGTAGCTGGCACACAATTTAGAGGACAATTTGAATCAAGAATTAAGGGTATGATTGATGAATGTAAATCACTTGGTAACATCATACTTGCTATTGATGAGGTACACAATATTGTTGGTGGACTTGAACATGACAACTCAATGAATGCAGCAAATATGTTAAAACCTGCTCTTGCTAATGGTACTGTTCAACTTATCGGTGCAACAACCTTAAAAGAATATAGACAATACATTGAAAAAGATAGTGCTCTAGAAAGACGTTTTCAACCAATACTTGTTGATGAACCAACTCCTGAAGAATGTTTTAATATTTTAAAAGGTACTAAAGAATATTATGAAAGTTTTCATAAAGTAGTAATTCCAGATGATGTACTAAAGAGTGTTGTTGAACTATCAGATAAGTACATACATGATAGATTTCTACCAGATAAAGCTATTGACTTACTTGATGAGGCTTGTGCAAGAGTAAATCTTGATGATATAACTTTAGCCAAAATAGAAAAAATTGAAAATGAAATCTCTAATATTGAAGAAGAGGAACAAGAACTAGAAGATATTTTAGATAGTACAAAGGAAAATGATAAAAATGAAGAAAGTGATATGTCCTCTTTTGAAAAAGCAGCTAAATTAAAAGCAAATAAATGCAAACTTCAAAGTGAACTTGAAAAATTACAAAAAAAACTAAAGCCAAGAATTGTAAGTTTTGATAATCTAGCTGATGTAATTGAGCTTTGGACAAAAATACCTGTTTCAAGAATTAAAACTGCAGAAACAGAAAAACTTTTAAATTTAAAATCAAATTTGAGTAAAAAAATAATCGGCCAAGACGCTGCAATTGAAGCATTATCAAATGCTATTTTAAGAAAAAGGGCAAATATTCGTACAACTGAACGTCCCCCATCTTTTATATTTGTTGGACCTACAGGTGTTGGTAAAACTGCCTTGGTTAAAGCTTTAGCTTATGAATTATTTGATAATGAAGAAGCTGTTATAAAGCTTGACATGTCTGAATATATGGAAGAACACAGTGTTTCAAAACTTATTGGTTCTCCACCTGGATATGTTGGTTATGATGAAGCTGGTAGACTTACAGAAAAAGTAAGAAGAAATCCATATAGTATTGTTTTATTTGATGAAGTTGAAAAAGCTCATCATAGTGTATATAATCTTCTACTTCAAATACTTGATGACGGAAAACTTACAGATTCACAAGGAAGAAGTGTTTCCTTTAAACATACTATTATTATTTTAACATCAAATCTTGGTACTAATTTTAAAAATGAAGGATTTGGATTTGCAAATTTAAATATTGCAGATGATATGTTAAAAAATAATGCAAATTCTGCATTAAAAGAATTTTTCTCACCTGAATTTTTAAATAGAATTGATGATACAATTGTATTTAACAAATTATCTTTTGATAATATACTAGTAATTTCTGATATACTACTAAAAGAATTACAAGAAGAAACTAAAAAAAGAAAAATTTTATTTGATTACACAGAAAATGTAACTAAATTTATTGCTAAACAAGGATATAACGATAAATTTGGAGCAAGACCTTTAAAAAGAGCAATTCAAAAATACATTGAAGATGAAATTGCAATTAAGCTTATAAAAGGTGAAATTAAGGAAAATAAAAAATATACTATAGATATTAAGGATAATAAAGTTGTTATATCCTAGTAAGAGAAATGACACCAAATTAATTGGTGTCATTTTGATTATTTTGGTTCAACCATATATTCAATACCTGACTTTGTATCGCTTTCAATTTGTACTTCAAAAATTCTGTACTTACAGCCTTTCTTAACTTTAAATTCATTTTTGGTTTTAATTTTTAAATTTCCAATTTCTTTGAACTCATCTCCCTCATAAGTATAAAATTTCTTTCCAAAATGATAAATCGGCTCGTTAAGTTCAATAATCGATGCGCTGTCTGTAGAAAAACTATTTCCATAAGGATAAAGTCTTTTTACTTTTTTATAGTAAATTTCAATTACCGCTCCTATAAAAGAAATAGATTTTACAATCCGTTTCTTGCTAGTATCAGCAAGTACAATTTCATCTGGTACTATGATAAAATCATCTGACGGACTAACTAAATGAAAAAATAACATAATTTTATCTCCCCTTCTTAATTTATAATTATGGTTTTTTATTAACTAACAATCGTATTATACCATTTTTTTGAACACCTGTCAATATCAACTTTCAATATCCTCAATAATTAAATTTAGTTCTTCTTTACTATTAGCCTTTATTCCTTGATTTAGTTCCTCTAACATTTCTGGATTTAATATTTCCGAATCAACTTTTATTTTTTTATATACCATTGTTGCACTCTCATCTACTATATTAGATATTACAATCTCATCATTTTCTAATTTTACTAAAAAATGATTTGGGCAATTTTGTTCTATTTTTCTAGAATATACAATCTTCTCATCACTTTCTTCTTCTATTTCATATATATTTCCATTATCCTTTTGTTTATTATTTTCTTCATCTTTTACCTTCTCTATTGTTGTTCCATATATAATGTTTTTATTTTCTATAACATGACCACACTTTATATACTCATCTTTATATATAACTTCAATATCATATGTCTTAGTGCTTACTGGTGTTGTATCGTCATTTTTTATTTTCTCTTCTTCTGCTGTAGTTTCTGTATAATCAGTTAGATTTTCATCATTTTTTGTATACTTAAAACCTACATATATTCCAAGACTTAAACAAAATACAAATACAATAAGCACTAAAAATCTATACAAAATATTTTTTTTCATATCATCACCTTTTTATTATAATCTGTAAAAAATAGAAATTTATACCAATTTTAAATTTTAATTTTATATGCCCCATTTTTTTCAGTTATTTTTATTTGTATATTATGATTTTTGAATGTTTTTAGTGTATCTTCTGACGGATGATTGTATATTTTTTTCTTAGATGATATTAATCCTACTTTTATATTTAGATTTTCAATAAATTTATCACTACTTGAAGTTTTTGAGCCATGATGTCCAACCTGATATACATCAATTTTACTTGGTAATAATTTAATATCTTTTAAAATGTTTTCCTCTGTTTTTTTAGTAGCATCTCCCATAAACATTAGATTTTTGTTTCCAGCTATAACAGTTGCAACAATGCTATTTGCATTTGCTACATCTTCATCTTTAATTTTTATATTTATATCTGGACTTAATATTTTAATTTTTATTTTTCCTAAAATTATTTCATCATTTCTTGTAACTTCAACTTTTGCAACATTATTTTTATTCAATATTTTTATACATTCATAATACTCTTTTTGTTCTTCCTTTGGAACCGAATATATTACCTTTGAAACATCAATGCTGCTTAATAACTCTTCACTTAAACCATTTATATGATCTGTATGAAAATGTGTAAGAAGTACCGCATCTATTTTTGTAATATTTTTCTTTTTTAAATAGTTTAAAAGAATACTTGAAGCTAAATTTTCCTTGGTAGATCCCATGTCAACTACAATATTTGTACCTTTATACCTAATAAAGGCCATATTTCCCTGTTCGACATTAAAATATATAGCATAATTTGAATAATAATTAGTATATACATAAAATATTTGAATATATAAAATTACTAAAATATAACCAAAACTTAAAATGTTAGATATAATTTTTCTAAATTTTATCTTAAAAACTAGACTTAAATATTTGCTATAATTAATGCTTAAAACTAGAAAATAGTATAAAATTATGGTTATGATATCTGGGGATGCAAGTTTTATATTAAATTCTGAAAAGCAAGCAAAGAAACTAGAAATATAAATAATGACTCTAAGAATAATGAATGTTGTATTTGCCAAAATTTCAAATACGTATGGAATAAATGACAAAAGAATAGTTAAAAAGCCCATTATTCCAAATATATTATCTATATATGAAATTATTATATTCGAAATAAAACTTGAAATATAAAATGAATTGAAAAAATATATTTGAATTGGAAAAAGTAAAAACTGCACTGCTAAAGTAATAGAAAATGGAAATGTAAAAAAGCAAAAAATGTTATATACTAATTTTTTTAATTTATGTGGTTTGGTATATTGTATTCTTAGTAATTTTTTTACTCTATTATCAATAAAACTTAAGATTTGAGTTTGAAACATAACTATTGAAATTACTGATATGTATGACATTAAAAGTCCAATGTTAAATATACAAAAAGGGTTATATATTAGTATAAAATAAAAAGAAAGAAAAATTTTAAAATATGTATTAATGTTCTTTTCATGTTTTTTTGAAATATTAGTTATTACCAAAAAAAGACTTGCTCTTACAATCGAAAGTTCAAATGAACAAAATACACAAAACACAAAGGTTACAATAATACAAAAAATCACTGAAGTTTGTTTATTTAGTTTTTTTACAATATATGATACAACAAACATGAGTATCGCTATATTAGAACCAGATACTGCCAAAAGGTGACTAAGTCCACTTTTTTCAAAATTTTCTTTAATATCCTCATCTAAGAATTTATCATCTGAGTATAACATACTTTTAAATAAGTTATATTCTCTTTTAGGCATTACCCTTGCTAAATTATTTGATATTCTATCTTTAAAATTTAATATTATTTTTACAAATATATTTGCTGTTTTAACATCGCACAATTTTACATCATAGGTAGTTATTGTTCCTATAATGTTTTTTGAGTTTAAATATTTTTTGTAATCAAATTCATAAGGATTTCCTAGTTTTTCTGGAACACTTATTTTTCCTCTTAAGCTTAATTTATCTCCATATTTATACCCTGCATACTTGCTTAAATTTTGATTTATATCTGATTTTGAATATTTATTTTTGTAAATATTTAGTAAAAATTTATCACCGATTATATCCTACTAAATATGATATCTTATCTTCACTTACACTATTTATTTCTTTTACAACCACTTCAATTCTACTAGTATTTTCTGTAATTTTGTATTTATAATTAAATTTATATACTTTAAAAATTACACTAAATAAAATAAGTAATATGCTAAAAATTACTGTTATTATTTTATGATTTTTTATATATTTTATTATCTTTGCCATATATATAATTATATCATTTTTTTAGCAATAAAAAAATAACTAGACAGTCTAATTTACTGTCTAGTTTTGTAAATAGGATTATTTTATATTTTTTATGGTTTTAATGCTGTAATAGGTAAAACGTAAATTCCATCTTTTCTTTTTACAACAGCATTATATAACCCACAAATAATACACATAAATTTAGGTTTTACTTCAGCTAAGTTATAAAATTTCTTCAAATTATCTGCTGCTTCCTCTTCCATATTTGAGCCTAGTTTTATTTCTATAGCACCGTATTCACCATCAGATAATTCAATTATTGAATCTACTTCCAATCCAGAAACATTATCTCTATAATGATATAATTTTGCTCCTATATTTTGAGCATATATCCTCAAATCCCTCTCACATAACGCTTCAAAATATAACCCAAACGTATTTAAATCATTCATTAGTTTTTCAGGTGTTATATTAAGTGCTGCACATCCTAAAGATGGATCAGTAAAATGCCTTTTAGGATTTTTTCCAACATTTGATCTTGAACGAATTTTATACATAAATGAGTCTTGATTTTCAATCAAGTGTAATCTATTTAAGACATTTAAATAATCAGATACAGTGTTTCTACTAATCATTAATTCATTTTCATCCGAAGACTCACATATATCTTTAACAAGAACACTGTTACTTGAAATAGAACTTTCATTTCTTGCAAGAGATCTAAGTAACATTTCCATTTTATTTTTATCTCTTTTTATATTATCAATTTCAATAATATCCTTATCTAATACTGCATCAATATAACTTCTTGTTACTTTCATAGCAGATTTTGTATCCAGATCGATAACCTCAGGCCATCCTCCTCTAACAATCAGATCAGCTAATTTATTAAATTCTGTTTTTTCAACTAATTTATTCGTAAATTTCCCCTTAAATAACTCTGAAAGCGAAACATCACCACTAGATTCCCCAGATTCATATAATGACATAGTATACATTTTTATTTTGCATATTCTTCCAGCACCTGAATGGTGTATTTTATCTGTTACAGGAGTAGCTGAACCTGTCAAAATATATTTTCCTTTATTTTTATCTTGATCACACTTAAATCTAACTGCATCCCAAATTGAAGGGACTTCCTGCCACTCATCAATTGTTTCAGGAAATTCCTTATTTAATACTAAGTTTACGTCCATTTCAGCTAAGTGTTTTTCTCTAAAATTATCCTCTGTATTATTTAAAAAGGCTACGCTATTTGAATGATTAAGCGCTGTCCACGTTTTTCCACACCATTTAGGTCCTTCAATACTTAATGCACCAAAAATTTTCAAATTTTCTTCTATTTCTTTATCAACTAATCTCTTTTTGTAGCCTGCTTTTGTTAATGGCATTTTATCACCTCTATATATAGATTAACATATTTTTTAGATTTTTTCAACACATTGTGCAATTTTTTATCACTTTATTGTGCAAATTTTAACTATTTCATTGTGCAACTTTTAGCTATTTTGCTGTGCAACTTTTAAATTAATCCAACAATAGTAGCAAATGTTGCGTAATCATCATCATTTCTCATTGTAGCTTTCCTAAAGGAATAAAAATCTTCTTCATTGCAACATGTACATATATTTGCCACTTTTATATTTTCCTCTTTTATTCCAAGCTTTTCTAAATCATTTTTTATTACATATATAAGATCAAAATGGTATTTTCCATCTTTATCTTTTGTTATATATTCATCTTCATTATGAAATACCTCTACAAATTTATCTTTGAATTTATCTTCTAAGCTTGTAAAGCAACATTTTCTAATTGAAGGTCCAATACATACAATCATATCTTCAAATTTAGAATTAAATTTATCATGCATAATCACTGCAGCCTTTTTGGATATTCTTTTTAATGTTCCCTTCCATCCACTATGAACATTTGCAAATATATTATTTACAGGGTCATATATAATTATTGGATTACAGTCAGCAGTAGTTACTAGAGTATTTATATTACTTTTATTTGTTATATAGCCATCATAACACTCCTCTGATAAATTATTAAAATTATACTCTTTTTTATTATCATTATCTAAAATTAAAATATTATCAGTGTGATTTTGCTTTGCTTTATACACATCATCTCTTTTTATTTTCATATTTTTACACATTATATCTAAATTTTTATATACGTTTTTTATATTATCTTTACCAACAGTTCTAATATTTAAACTACTATATACTCCATTACTTACTCCACCATGTCTTAATGTTATCATATGAGTTATTTTATCACTATATTTTTCTAATATTCTAAATTTTAGGCATTCAAAATCTCCATTTTTTATATGAATCAAATCTTTATTATTATAATCACTCATATTTTATCTCTATTTCCTTTCCTAATTTAAATGAATATATATATGTTTTTTCAACACTAATTCCTGTTAATTTTTCAAGAGCTCTCTTATATATATCAAGTTGTATATTATATTTTTGTATAAACATTTCCTCCTCTTCCAAATTGTCTGTTTTAAAATCAACAAGTGTAATATTTCCATTTTGATTTATATAATATAAATCTATAATACCTTGTATTTGACTATTTGAAATTTTACTATCTACAAGTATAAACTCCTTTTCTTTATTTATTTTTTTACATTCTTTTAATTCTTTACCAATTTTAGAATTTAAAAATTTATATATTTTTCTAATCATATCAGAAGTTATACTTTCTTTTTTTACTACATTATCAGAAATTAAATTTTCAATATATTTTTGTAAATCCTCTTTAGTACTAATTTTATTATAATCAATATACATAAGCATTTTATGCATTGTTGTACCATAATTTGCTCCACTTTGTATTTTATTTTCATTTATACATTCTGGAATTTCAAATGAGTATTCCTCAACATCTATATTATTTTCTTTTCTTTTTAATTCACTTACACTAACTCTTGATTGTAAATTAACATCATCTAAATATTTATATTTAAAATCAAGATTATTTTCTATAATAGATGATAGTTCCTTTATTTTTACATTATCAACATCTTTTCCATTTAAAAAGTTTTCTATATTCATTTTTAAGCTTAAATTTTTAGTATCTCTTTCATTTTTATCTTTTAATTTTATACTTTCTATTACTTTGCTTTTATTTAGTATATTTACATCAAAATACTCATTTTTTTCACTATCATTAAGGGTTGAAATAGCAAGTAAAATATTTGAAAAATAATCACTATTTTTTTCTACAATTTTGTAATTTACCTTACCATTTTCTATACTTATTTTTTGATTTTGAATAAACTTTTCGTAATCATTTAATGTACCAAATATTATAAGTTTTTCTTTAGCACGAGTAAGTGCAACGTAAAGCATTCTTAATTCTTCAGATTTGCTATCCTTTACTATTTTATTTTTTATAGCTTGTTTTATAACAGATGGATATGTTATATTTAAATCCTCTTTTACAACATTTACACCTATTCCAAGACTACTTTCCATAACTATAGTATCTGATGTATCCCTTATATTATATTTTCTTGTTGTATCACATAACATAACGACAGGAAACTCAAGGCCCTTTGATTTGTGTATTGTCATTATTCTTACTACATCTTCATTTTCAGAAATTATTTTTGCTGTAGCACTACCACTATCTACTTTATCTTTTAAGCTTTCTACATATTTTAAATATGTAGATAAACTACCATCAAAATTATTTTCATAATTTATAGCTATGTCTACTAAATAGTTAAGATTGGCTTTTTTCATTTTAGCTGTATCTTTTTCAAGTAAGTATTCATTATATATATTTGTTTCTTTATACAATTTTAAAATGATTTTTGATACGGAATATATCTTTTTTATATTTATATATTCTTCTAAGAATGTTATAAAATATTCAATTTTTTGCAATAGTATTTTATTGTCAACTTCTATGTTCGTATTTTTTAACTTATCTTTTAATATATCTCTTGAGATATAAAGAGAATTATACATACATGTATTATTAGCAAGTGATTTAATTACAAGCATTTCATCTAAAGTAAAATTACCAATTATACTATACATTACACTTACCATATACACATCTTGGATAGGATTATCAATTACCTTAAGTAATGATAAAACAAGTTTTATCTCATCGCTTTCAAATATACTAGAGCTAACATCACAAAATACAGGTATTCCATTTTCTTTTAATACATTTTCTAGTATCATTCCCTTATCTTTTATGCTTCTTAAAAGAATAACTATATCTTTATATCTTGCTTTATGAAACTTCTTTTCTTTTACATCATAAACATTAAACTTTCCTACAATATTTTTTACCTCTTCTAAAACCATTCTAGCTTCTATTTCAAAATTTTTAAGTTCAGATAAATACACATCACCATCATTATTTTCTTTGTTACTTTCTTCTTCATCTTTTAAATCTATTACATTAATTTTTGCTCTATAGTCTAAAGATTTGTCTTCCTCATATAAAGTTGCTCCAAACTCTAATTTTTCACTTTCAGAATAATTACAATTTCCTACCTTATCACTCATTATCTTTTCAAATATTTTATTTATGCTATCTATTACTTGTTTTCTACTTCTAAAGTTTTTATTTAGTAAAATTTTTACACTGCCTTTACTATCAGCATTATTTACTTCATAATTTTTGTATTTTTCATTGAAAATCTCTGGCATTGCTTGTCTAAATTTATATATACTTTGTTTTACATCACCTACCATAAATCTATTATTACTATTTGAAATAGCCTGTAAAATAGTTTCTTGAACCATACTTGTGTCTTGGTATTCGTCAGTATATATCTCTTCAAATTCACTTCTTTTTTGTTTTGCTATTTCTGTAAGTTCATAATTACCATTTTCATCTTTTTTTACAAGTAATTTTAGAGCTAAATGCTCAATGTCATTAAAGTCTATTAAAGCAGCATCTTGTTTTAATTTACTATATTTTTTATCAAATTCAAATATTATATCATACATGTAACTAACATATTCATAAGCTATTTTATTATCATTTAAAATATTACTACTAGTTTCATATACTTGCTTTTTCAAATCTTCTATTTCTTTTTTTAATATTTTATTTCTAAAATATAACACATCCTCTTTTAAATCAATATCTTCTCCTTTGTACGCACTCATTCTAGAGAAGGAAAAATTATTAAGCATAGTGTATAACTTGTCCCAAGAGTCTGCATTATCTAATATAGATTTTATATATGTAACTTCTGAATCTAATATTTCATATATCTTTACAAAATCCTCTTTAGCTTCAATTAATTTTAATTTATTATTTCCTTCTAAAAGGAGTAAATTTAAAGATGAGATAACATCATCATAAATTTCTTTTCCAAAGTCAGTTTTTACTAAGTCTATATTATCTAAATTTTGATTGTATTTTTCAATATTACTTTTTAACGTATCAAAAGGATAGGAAAAGCTATTAATGTATGAATATATTTTTAAAATATATTCTGTTAGTTTATCATCCTTTGACGAAAATAATTCAAGAAATTTATATAATTTTTCCTTCTCCAAGTCATCTTTATTTGCTTTAATGTATAACTTTTCTAGTACATTATTTATAGCCTTAATTTTTAAGACATTAGAATATGATTCATCCACTATTTTTATATTTGGATCAATCTCTAATACATCAAAATTTGAACGTATTAATTTTAAACAAAATGAATGTATTGTTTCTATATTTGCTATATTTATATTTTGTATTTGTCTTTTTAAAAAGGCATTAGACTTATCTTTGTCTAATGCCTCATATATTCTTTTTAAAAGTCTTTCTTTTAACTCACTTGCAGAAGCATTCGTAAATGTTACAATTAGTAGTTTATTAATATCCACATTATCATCTATGACACGATTAATAACTCTTTCAACTAGTACTGCTGTTTTTCCACTCCCAGCAGATGCTGATACTAATATATTACTATTTCTTTTATCAATTGCTTCTTTTTGTTTTTCTGTCCACATAAATTTCTCCTATTATATTTTAATTATTAATGTATAATGCTACCCTAAAACTATACGTTACAGCAATATTATTGCTAATTCCACTGCGTGAATAAACCGATGCACCATTTTTTGATGTAAATGCAGAATTTCCTCTTGTAACTACTTTATCATTATCAGTATAGAGTTCCATTGTAATTTCCTCATAATTTCCTGACATATCATAAATATTTTTTAGACAATACTTACTGTTTACTCCTGTTTTATTTAAAATTCCAGTTCCTATGTTACCATATTCATAAGAATTTTGAATATATTCCGGATAATTTTTTTCTATAAATTTAACTGCCAAATCCCACTGAGTTCCATATATTAAAGTAGAAACTACTCCTGTATTATTCGATAAACTTGAAGGTAAATCATATTCAGATATTTTACTTGTATTTACATACATCGCTCTTGAAAGTTTTTTTACTGCAACTATATTTGGCGTATCCCATACAGTATTATTTCCCTTAGAAACAGGTAAAATACTTCCATCTACCTTTGTTCTATCTGCACCACTAGGTAGACCTGCCTCATATCTTGCAATATAGAAGCCTCCATTTTTCCTAACACTTTCTTTCATTAAATTTAATTCATCACCTTGTGTCTCCTTATACTTTGAGAACACATCTTCACTCAAATTCCAAGGATATGTGACAAATTTAGAATTAAATTCAGTATCATTACTACTTTCAACAGGTATCCAAACAAATTCATTTCCATTATCATCTTTTATAACAAGTCCATTATTCCATCCATCTGCGCTTCCCCATATTGCATTTCCAACATTAATTGGTGCAAAACCTTTTGGAACAATAGGGTTATAGTATGTACCGCTACTTTTTAGATTAAATGTTTTATTTTCATTAGCTATTTTACCTATTTCTAAAGTATTATTACTTGATAATTTAAAAATTCTAGTAAATTTATTTTTAGATATAGAATTATCTACTGCTGTTACTTTTACATATTTTATATTTTCAGGATTTTCATGTCTTTGCTCTACTATTTTTATTTTTTCATTAGAAGAACTATTTACAGATGTTGTAGCTGCATTAGAATAGTTAATACCATCAGAACTTGTACTTACTTCAAAAGTTGATACTCCATTTTTATTTACAAAAACTAAGTTATATAACAGTAAACTTTTTGTGTTTTCTCTTACATCCATTCCAATGTACATGTTATTATCTTCATTATACAAACCAATTTTTAAAAGTGTACCATTTTCATTTTTAGATAACACATTTCCAGCTTTATCTATAACAATTAACTGTATTCCTTGAATATCTTTATCTATTTTTAAAGTAATATTTCCATTTTTATCAGCAACAGCTCTTCTTCCCTTACTCTTTAAATAGTCAATATCATATTCGTTTATATTTGGATAATAATTTTGTAAATTACCATTTCCATCATATTTTGATAAATATTCGTATCTTACTTCTTTTATACCACTATCTGCATCTGAAACATTTATAGGGACCATGTTATAATCATCTTTATACAAAAAATTTGATGAATCAATTATATAGCTTGGTAAGGTAGTTTCATAATTTGACATATCAACATCTATTTTTCCTAACAAATTTCCATCCTTTTGTTTTATAAATGTTATTTTTTTGCTTTTTTGATCAGAAGATTTGAAGGCATTGCTCTCCTCTTGTGTAAAACCATTTAACTGACTCAAATCGTCAAAACTAAATTCATTGTTTCCTTCATTTGTAACTAATTTCTTTTTTGGAACATTTGTTGCTTCTAAATATATCTCTTCACCTGATTTTAAATTTGCTTGCACATAAATGCCAATATTATTAGCCCAACCTTTTGTTATTTTTTTTACAGTAATTCCATCAATACTTTGAACAGAAGTACTACTATCACTTTGATAGCTCATATTATCATTTAACTTTACTTTATTTGTTAGCTTTGAAGAAAGTGAAAAATATTTTTCATTTTTTACCTTTATTCCAGCAAGATAATATACATTCATAGATGGATATGATACAACATATATATCCTTTAGATTACCTTTTTCTTCTGTACCTCTACTTGTAGATTCAATTTCTAGCTTCTTTAAATCAATTGGATAATATTCCCCTAAATTATCATTTTTATCATTATAATCATTATTTAATTTTAATTCAGCTATAAATTTATCCTTGTTTTCTTCCCCAACTCTTGAAAGCAATTCTCCTTGATTCATAACCATATCTTCTTCTTTTTTAGAATCTTCAACTTTTATAGGGAAGCTGTTGTTTTTCATGTAATATGATGAAGTTAAGTCTTCAACAGAAGAAAGATCTGTTGCAAAAGCTGCAAGCTTAGAATTTCCAGATACATTATTTACACTAACTATAATTATTGAAAGAAGAATAAGCATTACAATTATTGTTACAATTAAAACTATTAAAGAAATTCCCTGTTTTGATTTCATATTATCACCCATAATTTATCACCTTTTAATTATATTTATATACTTTTTACACATACAATTATATATTTTATTATTACATTTTTCAATATATTTATAAGTTATTTAAAGAAAAAATTTTGGTAAGTTTTATACTTACCAAAATTTTACACAATATCAAAAAGGTCATATGCCCCGTCAATAGCGTCTAGCCTTGGACTTAATTTGATTTTTATATCAATTCCACTTTCTAGGTCACTTAATAAAGCTTTTGTTTTCTCATCTCTTACGTAAATTCCCTTAGGTCTACCATATTTTGTTATAAATTCAATCAACTTATCTATACTCTCAAAAACATAATCAGCTTCATCTTTGTAATCGCTATCTTTTATCAAATCATGCATCAATATATAGCCTGATTTCCTATCTGCTAAAATACGCATCCTTGAGAAATTTATCTTGCCATCTTTTTCTTTAAGCTCTTTAAGCTTAATAGGTAAATAATTTAAAAATTCATATTCAATTGATAGTTCAGTTTTTGGAATTTCTTTTAATTGATTTTTTAAATGATCAGATATCTGTATAACGTTAAATTCACTATCTGGAAAAAATATATCTGTAACATTATCAATAAAACATTGATTTTTTTTATCAAAAATTCTTAAAAGCGTCTTTCCAGCTTCAAAATCAATTTTAATATCATTTTCTATTATATTTTTTACCATTTCATAGTAATATCTAAACTATATGTTTCATAGCCCTTTTCAAATTTTTCAAAAGCAATCCACGTTCCTCTAAATTTAAGCCCTAATTCCTTTATAATTTTTTTATTTTTATTACTTATATTATCTCTTCTACAAAAATTACATAGAATTCCTTCTTGATAATTTCTTAATGTACTTAAAGGGTAATCATTATTAAAAAACTCCAAATCTCTTCCTACTTCTTTAGAATCAAATACCATAATACCTTTGTATAAATCTAAACCTCCCATTGTGACAAAATAATATACATCATTATTTTCTTCACTTGCATACATCAACAAATTATTATTAGCAAGTTTATATCAAGGTTCAAGTTTTAAAATTTTATCTACAATACTATATAGCTCTAGCCATAACTATTTATTTTTTTCATTCATAAATTTCTCTCCTATATTTAAGTGTATTATATTATTTTTTTATAAATTACAATACATTTTTATAATTAAATTACAGAAATTAATTTAACTCCCCTTTTTTATAGCTCATTAAAAAACAAAAAAAGAAACTAAATCTACTAAGTAGACCTAATTTCTTATATATTAAAAATATCAAAAATTTAACTTTAATCTATTATATCTTTATATATATCAGAACCTAATTAATCTGTATTACTCCATCTGTACATGTTATTGTTTTTATTGCACAAGAAGTTTCCCAAAACCAAAATGAACTTTTACTTATACTATTCCATTGTGATTGTGTTCCAGTATATGTTATATTTGTTAAACTGCTATTATAACAAAAAGAACAATATCCTATACTTGTTACACTATTTGGTATTGTTATACTTGATAAACTATCACAATACTCAAAAGCCATATCACCTATACTTGTTACACTATTAGGTAAATTTATTTCTTTTACTTTCATAAAATTATGAAAAGCATACCTTCCAATTTCTGTAACAGTATCTGGAATTTCTACTTCTTCTATTCCAGCTATAAAACTTCTATAACTTTCAGTTCCACCACAAGCATAATCTGATCTTATAACTGTACATTTAGATGGTATCCTTATTTTTGTTACTCCAGATAATTTTTCTTCATCAAGTCCAATTATAGTTGTTCCATCTTCAGCCCATAAAAAACAGTTTTCATTTGTTGCTGTTTCATCCCATTTTTCGCTGTCAAATGGAGCTTTGCCTGATGTTGATATATTTATATCATTTGCCCATGTTTTTTCTTTTTCACTTAAGCTATCTGTTCCTACAAGTTGATCATCTTGTATTATAAATTTCCCTTTATATTTTTCTGTAAAACTTGGTATATAGTTTTTTATTTTATTAAAATCTGATGTTGAAATTTTCTTGTCTCTTTGACCTTGCTTATCTGTATATACTTTTGCTACTGTAAGTGCTAAATCATCTTGAAATGTTCTTACATCTTCCTTAAATGCTGATTCTTTTGCACTTGATACTGGATTATTTTTTGTTATTGTAAGTATTACAGCTGCTGCAAGTATTATTATCACTATTATTGTTACTATTAATACTATTAGTGATATACCTCTTTTTTGAGTTAGTTTTGTAAAATTATCTTTTTGTTTTTCTTTTTCTACTTTTTTCATATATCTTTTTCCTCTCTTTCTTTTGTATAACACATTTGTATATATTATTAACACACCCAGTATACACAAAAAGAAAAAAATGCAATACTACATAACTAATTTTTATAAATAATTTGTTACTATTCAGACTATGACTAGTTAAAAGCACAAAATTAATTTTTGTTTATATTATAATATACATAATAAATTTAATTTCGTAGTTTTTTTAACTTATACTAATTATTTCAAAAAGGCTTGTAACGCCACATTGACGCACTTTTTGTAATTTCGGAATTCTACCTACTAGTCTGAATAGTAACAGGAAATTAATATTTTTAAGTTATATTCTTTTTTATAACATTGCTATTTTACATATATTTTGGTATAATTTATATGGTGATTAAATTGGAAAACTTAACACAAGAAAATATTGAAAGTGTTATACAAAAAATATTAGGAGATAGAAAATCTAAGTTTATGTATACATTTAACTCTAATTCTGAAAATGATACTCTAATGCTAGGCTATATACTAGCTAAATATATGAATTCTTCAACAATTATTACACTAAGTGGTGAACTTGGTTCTGGTAAAACAGTTTTAGTAAAAGGAATTGGAAAGTATTTTAATATTTTAAATGATATATCAAGTCCAACATTTACAATAGTTAATGAATATGATACGCCAAACTTTCCTATTTACCACTTTGATGTATATAGGTTAAACGATATGTATAACTTTTTAGATACAATTGGAACTGATTACTTTTCAAAGGGGCCTTGTATTATTGAATGGGGAGAAATAATAGAAGAAATACTTCCTAGAAATACTATACATATTGAATTTAAAAAAGAAGATAAAGATGTAAGGAAAATAATAATTTGGAGGTAATAAAATGAATATTCTTGCAATTGATACTACAACTAAAACTGCTTGTGTATCACTAAAAAAAGAAAAAGAATTATATACAGATAAAATTGAAAATGAAGTAACACATTCTGAAAAGCTACTTCCCCTTATTGATAAGGTACTACAAAATGCAAATTTAAAAATATCTGAAGTAAATAAACTTGCATGCATAAATGGTCCAGGTTCTTTTACAGGCATACGTATTGGACTTTCTACTATAAAAGCAATAGCTCAAGTCAAAAACTTAGAGATATTCTCAATAAATTCATTAGAACTTATTGCATATACTACATTTGTAAAAAAAGGACTTCAAAATAATACAAATATTATATCTATAATATCAACTAATAATGATAGAGTTTTTTATTGTATATATAATATATCAATAAAAAATGAAAAATTAGTAATGAAAAATCTATGTGAAATTCAAAATGAATATATAGATGATGCCACTCAAAAAATTAATGATTTTATAAACATTAACAAAAATACATATATTATTTCAGGTAATTGTATAGATGAATTTGAAAGTGAATTTACAAAATTAACATGTGATAAATATAATTTCTATCCTTCAACAAATGATTGCATAGATATAATGAATAAAATCTCAAATTTAGATGATTATATATTTAATGCATACACATTAAAAGCTACCTATGCTAGGCCATCACAAGCTGAAAGGATGAAAAATGCAAGGAATTAATTTAAATCAAGTTAAAATTTTACCACTTGATGTTAAAAATGTAGACAATGTTATTAGTATTCAAAATAATTTAAACATTCACATTCTATCAAAAGAAAATATTTTAAATGATATAAATAATAGTAATTTTAAATGTATTGTGGCAGTATATGAAAAAGAAATTATTGGATATATATCATTTAGTTATATTTTTGATATAGAAATAGAATCTGTACTTGTAAAATCATCATATCAAAGACAAGGCATTGGAACTTTACTTCTAAACTATATATTTAAATTTGCAAAAGAAAATAAAATTAATAACGTTTTCCTAGAAGTAAGAAAATCAAATATTGGCGCTATATCTTTATATAGAAAATTAGGCTTTTCTAATATATCTATTAGAAAAAAATATTATGAAAATGCAGAAGATGCTTTGATTTTAAAAAAAGAAATTAAGTAATTATAAATTTCCTTAGAAATAAACATAATTTAATTTGTTTATTATTATAAGGATTTTTTTATAATTTGTTAATTTTCCTCTTATTTTGTCAAACGTATTGACTTTATTATTAATCAGGTGTATAATGTGCGTTACATAATACATTAAAAATTCTTATAAAAATTTAGGAGGAAATTTTATGAAAAAAATTTTTTTAGTAATTATGTCTTTACTGATATGCTCCAATATTCTATGTGCATGTTCTGATACTTCTTCGGCGTCTTCTGAAACTTCCCAGCAAGTAACAACAAAAAATCGGGTAGAAAATGAAAATACATCTAATTTTTTAGTTACAGCAGAGGAGGTAAATGTTAGAGAAGCCCCCAACACAGATTCTAAAGTCCTTACTTCATATTATAAAAACACTATTGTTCCAGTTATTAAAACTGATAACACTAATGATGAATTTTATAAAGTGAAGCTTGATGATGATTACGGATACATATATTCTGAATATATAACAGCAGTTGATAACGAAACTTCAAAAGAATATGAAGATTATCAGCTGAAAAATACAGAAAAGCTTTATGCTGTATTAAATGTTGAATATGGCAATATCAGGACTTTACCTTCTACAGAAAGTGATATTTGGGCTATCTATCAAAAAAATGATACATTAGAAATTTTTGGTACAACCCAAAATGATTGGTATTTACTTAATGAAAACGATAATATCGTTTATGTTTCATCAGAAATTGTAACTATTATTTCTAAAGAAGACTATGATGGATATAACAAAAGTCCGGAAAAAAAGGAATTTAAAAAAGAAAATCTATTAGGTGAATATTCAACTTATTATTCACCTTATGAGGAAAATAGAACATATAATTTGGAAAAAGCAACAGACTCTCTAAATAACATGATAATTTCTCCTAAAGCAACATTTAACTGGTGTCGAGATATGGGGCCATGTGGTAAGGATGAAGGATATAGAGAGTCAATAGAAATAGTAAATAACGAATATGTAACCGGATATGGAGGTGGTATTTGTCAAGTAAGTTCTACATTATGTGCCGCAGTTATTTCGACTGACTCTGATATAGAGTTTTTAGATCGCAGTAGCCATGCAATACCCCAAGATTATATTCCTAGAGATATGGACGCAACAGTCTCATATCCAAGTTGTAATTTTGTATTTAGAAATAATAATCCTTATTCTATTGGAATTTCTACTTCTCATGATGGAGGTACACTTACCATTAGAATATACAAAATCTAATACAATTATAACAAAAAATGAGTGAAAAATTTCACTCATTTTTCGTTTGGACTTTTTTACAGCCCCCCATTTTTATTATTGAAAGTATTATGTCACTTTTTTTGCTGTTTATCTTTTCTTTTTTCTTTTTAATTTTCTTACGATATTCTTCAAATTCTCTACTCAAAGTAATACTATAAGCTAATCCAAATATATTATATGATGCTACCTCATCTTCAAAAAATGCAATAAGTGGAGAAAAAATTAAGTACACCAACGGAATAATAACCTTTAGTTCTGTTGGTATGAAAGGAATTTTAGCAAAGAAAATCACAAATACAACAAAAGAACTTCCAATTATTATAATTTGTTCTAATATCCTAAAATAATAAAAAAAATTATAAAGTGACTTTGGCGGATTAAAAAGATAATATTGGTAATATTTTAATACTATCCAAAGTGCTGTAATTCCAAAAAGAATTGCAGTAGTTATAACGCTTATAGCCAAATTAAAGAAGCACCCAATTACAAAAAGTGTAACAAAAAAACTTACATAAAGAATTGAAACTACTTTTTCGGACTTTGGACCTCGTAATTTCCACTTAAGCTGAGAAAATACTATAACATTTAACATGTATCCAAAAAGAATAACTGTTATTGGAATAGCAACTGAAGCTTCATGAAATCCCCAAAGATAAGCACATTCAGCCAAAATTACTGTAAAAAATGTGTAAAATGAAATGCGATCACTAGTAAGAGCATCAAAACCATCAAGCCAGACGTCAATCAAATTCTGGGCTAAAATTAAAACTTTCATTTGTTTCCTCCTTAAAATAATTATTTTATTTGAGATTTAATATATATTAAACCTAAAAAACAGGATTGAAAAAATTTACAAAAACATTTTACCACATTTACATGATTTTATCAACAGTAATTGAAATTTTTACATTATTTTTGTTTGGCAATTGTCTCACTCCTAAGCCACAATCACCACATCTCCATCGTCCAGAAAAATAATAATTTCTTTTTCATGTTCTCGTTATATTTTTAGTACTTATCTTTTTTTATGAATTTTAAGATTACCACAATATATATCATTTTTTAAAATATTCTTTATCATATAATTCATTTTTAACGTTATTTTCAACTTAATTTTTTATTACGAATATTTTCGAAATTCTCTTGAATATTTTTTTCCTTTATAATACAATATATATGATATATGATTACAAAAGATCTGAGGGGGACATATGAAAAAAATTAAAGAATTAAATGTTAAAGATTTAAAAAACGAATGTGAAATTGAAGATTTTAAATTTAAAAAAACTACTGAACTTGAGCCATTTAATGGAATAATTGGTCAAGAAAGAGCTATGAATGCTATAAAAACTGCAATGCAAATACCACAAAAAGGATTTAATTTATATCTTTGTGGAAGTATTGGAATAGGTAAAACAGCATATGCCTTATCTGTTGTAAATAATCTTGCAAAAGATCAACCTGTTCCAAATGATATTTGCTACGTATATAATTTTGAAAATCCAAATGAACCTATTTCAATAGTTTTGGAACCTGGAATGGGACTTGAATTTAAGAGAGATATGAATAGATTTATCTCTTCCCTTCTAAATAGACTTTCTAAGGATTTAACTGGTGATATGTATGAAAAGGAAAAGAAAAATATTCTGGATAGATATGAACATGCAAAAGAAAAAATAATGAAAGAATTTGATAAATCTACTTTTGAACAAGGCTTTAAAGTAAGAAATACCAAAGATGGAATATACTTCTCTCCTGTTCATAACGGAGTAGTTTTAAATGAAGATGCATACAAAGTTCTAGATGAAAAATCAAAAAAATATTTTGAAGAAAAAGGTCCTAAAATTCAAGAACAAACATTACAAGTATTAAAAAAACTTGATAATTTAGATAAAGAAGCTAAATCAGTTATTGAAGAATGGGAATCAAATTTAACTACTTTTGCTGTTACTCAGTGTATGAGTGATTTAAAAATAAAATACAAAAATAATTTAAAAATTCAAAATTTCCTATACTCTATTCAAAGTGATGTTATTAAAAATATTGATTATATAAAACAATATGAGGAGTCTCAAAGCAAAAATAATCAACAGGTTCCACAACAAATGATGATGCAAATGTCAAGAATGACTATAAACAAGCCATGGGATAATTACAGAGTAAACTTACTTGTTGATAATGACAAGTTAATGCATGCTCCTGTTATTCAATGTAAAAATCCAAATTATTATGATTTATTTGGTAAACTTGAATTTGAAACATCTCCTGCTGGAACAAGAACTAATTATATGTTATTAAAACCAGGTCTTGTCCATAAAGCAAATGGTGGATATTTAATTGTAAATGTAAGAGATGTACTTTCAAATCAACCAACTTGGGAAGCTTTTAAAAGAGTAATTAGAAATCAAGAATTATCAATAGATAGTTCACGTGATATTGCCCAACCAATAACTATTGCAAGTCTAAAACCAGAACCTATAGCTATTAATATGCAAGTAATTTTAATTGGTTCTGAAATGCATTATCAACAACTTGCTGCTATGGATGCTGATTTTAAAAAATTATTTAAAGTAAAGGCTGATTTTGAAGATACTTATCCTAGAAATAATGAAAATATAGAAAAATTAGCTAGATATATTGCCTTTGTTGAAAAGAAACATAAGTTACTTCCATTCTTAGCAAGTGCTGTTAAAGAAATAGTTGAATATAGTTCAAGATGTGCAAATGATAAAAATAAATTAACTGCTGTACTACAAGATATTTCAGATATTGCAATTGAGTCAAACTTTATTGCTAAACAAAGTAAAAAGAAATCCGTATCTGATAAAGAAGTAAAACAAGCATGTGTTACAAGAGCTGAACGTTTTGGAAAATATAACGATAATTTAAATCAAATGATTACTGATGGAGATATAATGATATCAACAAGTGGAGAGAAAGTAGGCCAAATAAATGGACTTACAATAATGATGAATGGAGATCTATCATTTGGTCACGCTGTTAGAGTTACTGCAAATACGTTTATTGGAAAATCTGGAGTTATTAATATCGAACGTGAAGTTTCTATGAGTGGAAATACTCATTCAAAAGGTGTATATATTTTATCTGCATATATTGGTGAAAAATATGCTCAAGATAATCCATTATCACTTACTGCAAGTATTTGTTTTGAACAACTATATAATGGTGTTGATGGCGATAGTGCCTCTTCTACTGAACTTTATGCAATATTATCAAGTCTTTCAGGTATACCTATAAAACAAAGTCTTGCTGTTACAGGTTCTGTAAATCAAAAAGGTGAAATTCAACCAGTTGGTGGTGTTACTGATAAAATAGAAGGTTTCTTTAGAGTATGTAAATCTAAAGGATTAAATGGTGAGAATGGAGTAATAATTCCTATACAAAATGTTAAAAATTTAAATCTTAGTGATGAGATTATAAAAGCTGTAGAAGATGGAAAATTTCATATATACCCTATTTCTTCAATTGATGAAGGCATCGAAGTATTAACTGGTATGAAATCTGGTAAATTACTTGAAACAGGCGAATATGAAAAAAATTCAATAAACTATCTTGTTCAGAAAAAACTTAGAAAATATGCACAATGTTCCAACAATAATTAACAAAAGGTGAGTCAATGGCTCACCTTTTTATATATTTGATATACTCTTATCATATTCATCAAAATAATCTTTTACTTGTTCTATATCAGACTTATACTTAGCATATCCATTCATTACTTTTTGGGTATTATCATTTCCTTTTCCAAGAATTAATAAAATTGAATTTCTATCTAATGATATAGCATAATTTACAGCTTTTTTTATTGCGTCTTCTCTATCATCTATTTTTTCATAATTATTAGTGTATTCTTTTAAATATTTTTCAATTTCGCTAGAAATTTTAGATACTTCTTCAACACCTGGATCATCAGCAGTAATATATACCATATCTGAGTTTTTTCCTGCAACCTCTCCCAAATTTTTTCTCCTTATTTGAGCTTTGCCACCAGGACATCCAAACACTGTTATTACATATCTATCTTTATACTCATTTTGTACTGTTTCATATATTTTTTCAAAACTTAATTTATTATGTGCAAAATCAACAATAGATACTATTTTATTATCTTTAGTTTTAAATAACTCCATCCTACCCGCAGTTTTAGCACTTTTAAGACCTAAATACATATATTTACTATCAATTCCTAATGTATATGTTATTGCAATAGCTGCAAGTGCATTTTCTACATTAAATTTACCAGGCATATGAATGACAAATTCTCTATCAAACTTATCAGTTTTTACCTTAAAATGTGTTCCATCATTTTCTACCATTATATCATATGCATAAACATCTGCATTACTATCTTTAGTAGAAAAAGTAATGATGTCATTTGTATATTTCTTTGCACATTTTAATATTCTATCGCTATAATCAGAATCAAGATTTACACAAGCTCTTTTTGTATTCTCAAATAATTTTAATTTGCAACTAAAATAATCTTCAAAAGTTGGATGTTCTATTGGACTTACATGATCTTCTGAAATATTTAAAAATACTCCTATATCAAAATTTAATCCATAAAGTCTTCCATATTTTTTAGTATAAGCTTGTGATGAAACCTCCATTACAACATTTTTAATTTCTGAATCTACAGCATTTCTGAAATGTTTATGTATTTCATAAGATTCTGGTGTTGTTATATGTGACTCAAAATTCTCAATACCGTCATATGTTGTAAGAGAAGAAATTATTGCGGTATCCTTTTTCAAATTTTCTTTTGCATATTCATCTAAAATATATTTAGTATAAAAAGAAGTGGTAGTTTTTCCTTTTGTACCTGTTATACCAATTTTAGTTAAATATTTTTCTGGAAAATCAAAATACATATCTGATAAAAGTGATAAAGAGTTTCTAATATTTTTTACAATAATCCCAGGAATATTCACGTTATATTTCTTTTCACTTACATATACAATTGCTCCATTTTTTATTGCAGAATTTAAGTATTCTTCCTTAAAATTATCACCTTTACATATAAACATAGTATCAAAATCTACATTATTTGAATTATATGTCATATAATTTATTTCTATGTCAAGAATGTCATCACACATATTTAAGCTTTCTATTTCATTATCTTCTTTTAATTTATTTATATATTCTCTAACTTTATATTTTTTCATGAATTCTCCTTTAAATCTATATAATATAGTTTTTCACCATTACTTAATTTTCCCATATACTTTGCGCCAAATTTTTCATAATAATTATTTAAATCAGTTTTTAAATATATTCTCTTATATCCTCTTTTTTGTGCTTCACTTAGTATTTCTCTATTTAAGATTTTTGAATAACCTTTATTTCTATATTCTTTTTTTACATACATTGTAGCATACCATGGACCTAAATCACGTCTTTCATCGCTATCATTTGGAAATAATGATATAAATCCAATTAGTTCATCATCATTTAGTAATATTAATTTGCAAAAATCATTCTTATTTAAATTATTTTTTACCTTTTCTATTTTTTTATTTATCCTATCTTCAAAAGACTCTTGAGGATCCTTTGCCCATTCATTATGCTCTAAAATAGCAACTTCCCTTAAATATTCTATTTTATCTTTTATATTATATACCTTAAGCATATTTTTCACCAAACCTTAATATTTATGCTTCTATATTACTTATATATTTTACCATTATGCGTTATGAAATACAATAGAAATTAAAAGAAAAAAGAATAAGAAATTTTTACATCTCTTATTCTTTTTATTATAAACTAACTGTACCATTACCATCATTATTTTGACTTTCACTTAATTTATACGAATCCTTTATAGCATCCTCAATCTTTTCGTCAAGTACATCATGTGACATTCCTTCTGATAATACCATTTCACTTATAAGAATGTCTTTTGCTGTAGATAACATTTTTTTCTCACCAATTGAAAGACCTCTTTCCATATGTCTATGTGAAAGATCTCTTACAACTTCAGCGACTTCTAAAATATCTCCAGATTTTATCTTTTCAACATTCATGTTGTATCTTTTACTCCAGTTTACATCATGAACATAGTTATCTTGTGGTTTTTCAAGTACATCGAATACTTCATCTGAGATACTTTTGCTTGATACTTCTCTTACTCCAATATCATCAGCTTTATCTGTTGGAACCATAAGTTTCATACCACCGATTGGCATACGAATAATATAATAATCTTTCTCGTCTCCTAGCATTTCTTTTTGCTCAATAGCCTCAATAGTTCCAGCACCATGCATTGGATATACTATTTTGTCTCCTACTTTAAACACAATACATCCCTCCTTGCAAGATATAACTTTAAGTACATCTATATTATACCATAATTTAAGCAAAAAGTAAAGAAAATTTAGGTAAAATAAATTTAAATTTGTACTAAATTATGTAAACATTACTATTTGATATACTTTAAAACTATATATTGTAAGATTTTAATATATACTGTTCTTGTAACCTCTTTAAAGACTGATTAATTATTCTTGCTCTTATCTCACCTATACCCTCTACGTCGTCTAATTCATCAATAGAAGCAGAACAAATATGTTGTAATGATCCAAATGCTTCAACAGTTTTCTCAATTATAGATGAAGGCATTTTAGGAACTTTAGAAAGTATTCTATATCCTTTTGGAGAAACATTAGTATCTAATATATCAGATGAAACTTCATATCCAAGTAATTTAACTATTTTTTCTGAAACTATCAAATTTTTCTTATCTATCTTCCTTATTTCCTCTAAAATACTTTGAGTTGATATTTCTTTGTTTATGTTATAATCTTGTATAATCAATTTTTCTTCATCCTCAACATTAGCCATAAGTTCCTCAAGTTGCATATTAACAATTCTTCCCTCATCACCAAGTTCAATTATACTTCTTTTTACATCTGTCTCCATTCTCATGATAGTTTCGCTTCTATAAATACAATTTATTACAGTATCTAGTGTTACTATATCGTCAAATTCATGTTCACTTAAAATACTAAGCATATTGTCAAAAACAGTTTTATATTTTTCAAGAGCTTGTAGAGTTTGATTTGCACGCATAAGTACTGATTGTGTATCATTTATTACATATCTAAAATTTCCTTTAAAAAGAGTAATTATCCCCCTTCTCTCAGAAATACTAATAACAAGTTCTCCAGATTGTTTTGCAACACGTTCTGCTGTTTTATGCCTTGTACCAGTTTCTCGAGTTGATATACTAAAATCCGGATTTAACTGAACATTAGCCCTTATTATTCTTTTTAAATCACTACTTAATATTATTGCGCCATCCATTTTGGCAAGCTCATAAATATTAGTTGATGTAAATTCTTCATCTATTTTAAATCCACCATCAGCTATTTTTAATATATCCTCACTATCAGATACTACAATTAAAGCACCTGTTTTGGCTTTTAATATATTTTCTAATCCTTCCCTTAATTCAGTTCCTGGTGCAACTAATTTCAGTATTTCTAATATTTTATCATTCATAAACATCACCCATTTACTACATAACTTATTGCTTCATCAATTGTATTTATTCCAATAAGTTTTATATTTATATCTTTTATACTTTCCTTAAGTCTTTCAACTTGTCTTTTGCTTGCATATATTTTCTCATATCCCATTTTTTCTATTTCTTTTACTCTTTTTTCAAAGTTATTTATACTTCTTATTTCTCCTGTAAGTCCAAGTTCACCTATAAATACAGTCTTAGGATTAATAACTTTATTTTTGTAATTAGAAACAATTGCCATAGCCACAGCTAAATCTACCGCAGGTTCATCAACTCTAATACCACCAATTACATTTACATATATATCTTGTGTTCCAAGACCAATATTACATCTTTTTTCAAGTACAGCAAGAATCATGTTTAGCCTATTTAAGTCTATTCCATTTGCTACTCTTCTTGGATTGTTATAATAAGAATGTGAAGTTAAGGCCTGTATTTCTAAAAGTATAGTAGATGTTCCCTCAACTGTTGCAACTATAGCCGTTCCTGGTAAATTATTTTTTTCATCAGATAAAAATAATTCTGAAATGTTTGTAACTTCAACCATTCCAACATCTTGCATATCAAATATTCCAATTTCATTAGTTGAACCAAATCTATTTTTTACACTTCTAATTATTCTATGTGTAAAAAATCTTTCACCCTCAATATATAACACTGTATCTACCATATGTTCAAGTATTCTAGGTCCCGCTATGACACCATCTTTGGTTACATGACCTATAACAATAACTGTAATATTTTTTCTTTTTGCAAGATACATCATTCTTGCTGTTACCTCTTTTACCTGAGAAATACTTCCAGGTACTGACGAAATATCTTCATCATACATAGTCTGTATAGAATCTATAATACAAAATTTCGGTTCTGTTTCTTCTATTTTATTTTCTATTTGTGATATGTCTGTTTCACTTAAAAATAATATATTATCAGATGATACCTTAAGCCTATCTGCTCTTAGTTTAACTTGTGTTTCTGACTCTTCTCCTGAAACATAAAGTACTTTTCCATGATTACTTAATTTATTACATACCTGCATGATTAAAGTAGATTTACCAATTCCAGGTTCTCCTCCAATCAATGTAAGTGAGCCTTCTACTATTCCTCCACCAAAAACACGATTTAATTCTGCATAACCAGTATCTAGTCTTATACTTTTATTTATTATAATATCATTTAATTTTTTAACTTCTGATTTATTATTAAAAGTGTTTGAAAATCCTTTAGAAGATGACTTTGATTTACTTTGTTTATTAATTTTCTCTTCTACAAAACTATTCCAACTATTACATCCTGGACATTTTCCAAGCCACTTTGCAGATTCATACCCACATTCTTTACAAAAAAATACTGTATTTGTAGCCATTTTTTCTCCTTTTTATTTATTAAATATTAAACATTCAATTTTTGTATCAAGTAATTTGGCAAATTCAATACCATCTTCTTTTTTACCAACAATTGTTCCATAATGAATAGGTATTACATACTTAGGTTTAATACTATTAGTATAGTCTGCCGCCTCTTTATAATCCATAGTATAAGTTCCACCAATTGGAACAAATAGCACATCACATTTTATATTTTGTATATCCTCATTTACATCAGTATCTCCTGTTATATAATACGTAACACCCTTTATTTTTATTAAATATCCAACCCAGCCATATTCCTTTTTATGATACTCCTTATTAACATTATACGCAGGTATAACTTGTACCTCTATCTTATTAAATCTATACATTTCATCTGGTGCAACAGTAACTATTCTTTTTTCATCTACACCAATTTCAAGTAATTTTTCCTTACAATCTGGTGTAACAAAAAATATTGTATCTTCATTTCTTACTTTCTCGATATCCTCTATTGAAAAGTGGTCATAATGTGAGTGTGTTATAAACAAATACTTTGCATTATGCGTCTCATTTTCAATTTTATATGGATCAATATATATATTATCATACAATACAATTGATGCATGATATAAGACTTTTACATTTTTTAACATTTAATCCTCCTAAATATAATTAATATTATATTATTTAATCATTTCTTAAAATGTATTTTTTCACACTCTTTTATTATACCATATTAATTTACGAAAATATAGAAAAAATAGTGAATTAGAAAAAATATTTTCTAACTCACTATTTATTTTATATAAATTTCTTTACATACATATTTTCTGGTAGTTTTCTTCCAATAATATTAATATTTTTTAACTGATTTGGATGTTTACTCATCATAATACTTCCATGACCAATTAAATTAATTAAATAAAAATCCTTATTGAAGTCATTACCATAATACTCATGTATTATTTCAACAACTTCACCAATTTCTTCTATTGCTCCACAAGGCACAGAAATCTTGGTAAATGGCGCGCCATCTATATAGCAATGAGAATGTATCATATAATTTATATTTGGAAGCTTTTGATACAGTCTTACTTGAATTGGAGTGTCAACAGATGGTTTATTGTTTCCACAATAATATAACTTATCATTTTCTAAATATACTGGAACAAACTCATCAATTCCAATATATTCCTTATTAACATTCCTTTTACTTACAAAGATGTACTTTCCTTGTCTGAAAGATGGAAAACCTTTAGGACATCTAAATGATGCATTTCCTAAAAATCTTTTAACATCTTTCGTTCCAAACATAGATTTAGCAAATTTTGATGCATATTCTCTTACAATATTAAAGAATTCTTTTTTAATTGGAACAACAGGATTATTTGATGAGCAATACATTTCTTCTTTAAACATATTAAAAAAATGTGTCAAAGTTCCAGCATTTTCTTCAGTTGAAATGGTAGATTGCCTTGTAATACTTTTTATAAAATGCAGCCTACTTAACATTTCTTTCGAACATTCCTTAATATTTGTTCCCTCATACCATACATTACCAAGTGGATCAAACAATCTCATATTATGCAATTGGCCAGCTTTAGTAAACTCTATAGCAAGGTTTGACTTTAAAGCAAGCGATCTTTGTAGTAAATCTTCAAAAGAATATTTATTATCAATATTCCTTTTTGAAGAAACAAGCATTGTCTTGTAATTTATTTCTTTAACATTTCTAATTTTAGGTAAATCATTAGAAACATTGGCCCACCAAATTACAATATCGTAATTGATACAAGATTCCAATATTTTGCTTAAATTATTATAATTTCCGCCATTATATACATCGGCATTTGGTAAATAATTTGCAAAACTTTCAACGATTTTAGAACGTCTTCCACCTGTTAAATCCCAATTTCCACCTACAAATAAAATCTTATTTTCCATAACTGAGTCTCCTAACTATATATTCTGCTATTTTTATTTTTCCATGGGCCTCTTCAACATTATTATCATTATCGATAATATATGCAATGTGCTCTCCATTTCTTATAGATGATAAATCATTAGCAACAACTAGATCACATCTATTTTTATCTCTTAATTTTTTTGCCGTGTTAATTAGTTCTAACTTTGATACTCCATCTAACAACTTAAATCCAACTAAATAAGTAGATGGACTTAAATTTTTTATTATGGATATTATTTTAGGAGTAGGTTTAAGAACAACAACTAAATTATCCTCATACGAGGAAATCTTGTTTCCTTTGATTGCCTCAATGTTTTCAAAAGCTTCATCTATATTACTTGATTTTGTAATACTTTCCTTTATATTACTTAAATTTGTAACAAAATCAGTCATATAATCAGAAACAGCCATAGAATGTATAAAATAATTAATTTCATTACTAAGTAACAAATCTTCCAAAGTATTTTTTAAATCAAGAGTTCCCTCTACTTCAAGTACATGAACTCTATCATCAGATGGCCTTAATGAATTTTTTGAGCATACGTAATATATTAGTATATCATTCCGCTCTTTTAACAAACAATCAGCAATTAACATTCCTAATTTTCCGCTGGATGAATTAGTTATTTTTCTTACATTATCTATTCTTTCACTAGTTCCTCCAGCAGTTATAATGAATTTTTTCATCTCAGTCTTTCTCCTTTAATAATTTTTTTACAAATTCTATTATTACCTCATTTTTTGGAAGTTTTCCCTTTGCCTCATATCCACAAGCTAGATGGCCAACAGCTGGTTCAATAATTTCATACCCGTATGATTTTAATTTTTTCAAGTTATTTTGTACAATTGGATTTTCATACATTCCATTGTTCATAGCGGGTGCAAAAACTACTGGTGCCTTAGTAGCCATAATGGTCGTTGAAAGCATATCATCAGCTATGCCATTTGCGACTTTTCCTATTATATTAGCTGTAGCGGGGACTACCAAAAATAAATCAGCTTTTTTAGCTAAGCTAATATGTTTTACATCCATATGATCTGGTCTATCAAACATATCAACTATTACTTTATTTCCTGACAAAGTTTCCAATGTTAAAGGAGTAATAAATTCGCAAGCGTTTTTTGTCATTATTACGTCTACATTTGCTCCTTGACTTTTTAAGAAACTAACTATGCCACATGATTTATATGCAGCAATTCCCCCAGCTATTCCTACAACAACATTTAAATTATTAAACATATTATTCATCCCTTTCAACGTTATTTTACACCATTTCTATTGATAAGTAAAATATATTTATGTTATAATGTATATAAGGAGGAGTTATAATGAATATAGATTTAGAATTATATAGAGTTTTTTATACAGTTGCTAAAAATAAACATATGACTAAAGCTAGTGAGGAATTGCATATATCACAACCAGCAATTAGTCAATCAATAAAGAAATTAGAGGTACAACTTGGTGGAACTTTATTTATTAGAAGTAATAAAGGAATGGAATTAACAAGTGAAGGAAAAATGTTCTATAACTACATAAAATCTGCACTTGAATTAATAAATAATGCAGAAAATGAGTTTACATCATTTAAAGATCTTTCAAAGGGAAAAATAAATATCGGTGCATCAACTACATTAACGAAAATTGTGATAATGGATGCAATAAAAAAATTTCATATTGATTATCCGAATATAGAAATAAATATTACAAATAATTTAACCCATGACCTTATTATAGATTTACAAAGAGGAAAATTGGATTTTGTTATATATAATGAAGGAGACGTCAAAGAAAAAAACATTATAACTGAGAAAATAAAAGGACTTAGACATGGCTTTGTATATAATGAAAATTATTTTAAAGATAATATTAAAAATCTAGAAGACCTAAACAATTATCCTCTAATACTTCAAAATAAGGAATCAAATAGTAGAAAGTTTTTAGACTTTTTTACATTAAAAAATAATGTGTCTTTAGTTGCTAAAACAGAAGTTGTAAGCCAAGATTTAATTTTAGAATTTACTAATGCAGGATTTGGTATTGGTTTTGGAATACTGGAACTAGCACATAAAAATTTTCCTAATCTAAAAGAATTAAGTATTAATAAAATTATTCCAACATCAAATGTATACCTAGCTAAAAACAAAACAATTAGTTTACCTTTTGCAAGTAAAAAATTATTAGAATATATAAATATGGCTAATTTATTATAACTTTAAATCTATTTTTATACTAAATTTTATAGATAAAAAAGGAACATGTGTCACATATGAAAACCTCATGTTCCTTTAATTATATATTATAAAAAATTTATTATTTCCTTGTACAAAGGAAATAGATTAAAGCTATTAAAGTAATAACTACAAATACACCAGCACCTATATAATAAAATATAAGATATGTAATAGGTTTAACCAATGAATAATAGACTGTATAATCTGCTTTTTCAATTTGAAATTTATTTTAATTTGTTCATATCAGGTACAGTATGATCTAATTCCCACTTTGATAACGTTTGTATTGTTACATTAAGTTTATCTGCTAACTCTCCTTGAGACATTCCCTTACCTTTTCTTAACTCCATAAGTTTTTGACTAAATTTCATTTTTCATTTTTCCCTTCAATTATAAAAATCTATAATTGTAAATGTTAAAATTTTAATATTTACACATATAAATATAAAATTAATCCCAAATATAATCAGTATCTTTATAAATACCCCGTCACACATATTAGTGTGGCGGGGTATCGTTTGCAAGTTAATTCTTTTTAGGGATCTCCTGAACAGGTCTTTTTTTGTATTCAGGATGTAAACATCCTACCATTTCTGTAAAACTGTTAGCATCTTCATATTTGTCGAAAAAGAATGTCGCATATTCATCGTTTTCTTCATAACGACTTACTTTATCATACTTATTCGGAACATATTTGTCACCAGGTTCACTCTTGTAGACCCTTACTTCATAGCAGGAATTGGAATCATCCTTTCCAAGAAAAATCATAAATTCCAATTTGTTTCCATCTGTAACTGAGAGTGTCCAGAATGTTCCATCATCTTTTTGAAGAGTTTTTTCTGAAACAAACCGAACCAAATCCCAGTGGCAGAAAATTTTTTCTTGCACTTGCATAAAAAAGCCTCCCTAAAATAATTTTTTATAATAAATGTCTATACATCAACCTATAAAACAGGATTAAAAAGAAATTAACATAAGTATTTTATCATTTTTTACTTACTTTTTCAATAATTTGCCCAAAAATTTTTAGCAACTTTTTAAACATAAATCAATTCGCTAAAAACAATTTCTTCTGCTTGTGCCTTAATAGTGTTCATAGCACCAAACTTTTGAAATAAAACAACGGAGCTCTCACTTTTTACGGTGAAAGCCCCTAATTTGGTCAGTTATCTTTTGATTAAAGATCGTTTATGCTTATGCCCGCAGCTCTTGCAGCTGCAATTCTTCCTTCGATAGCACTTCTTATTTTTTCCCCGTCAAAGTCCGCACAAAACAGATACTGTGCCAGGTCTCTTTCTGCTTCTGACTGAACTACTCCGTCTCCGCAGTTGATTGCAAAGCAACCATTAAGCTCTTGAGCTCTTTGAGAATTATTCTCTACACCAGCCTTAATAGCCAGCTCCTTTAATTTAGAATCTTCCTCTAAAAGCCTTTTCCAAACCTTTTCATCTGAAATATTCATAAAATGTAACCTCCTCAAAATTCTTTGATGGACTGTACAATCGGTCTGACCACCTCCGACTGCAATCTACTGAGTTTATAGTTTTCCAAAAAGATTATAGCATAAATCTCCACAAAATGCAATTAATTGGAATAAATATTATAAATAACTTATGATATGATCACCCTATAAAATTAACTTATGAAAAGTTCACCCTATGATATAATGGAGGTATGAGAACTGTTATGTTCTTATTATACAATAAAGCTTGTGACTATTCAAGGGTGAACAAGTCACAAGTTAAAATATTATTTTTAGGGTGTCCTAATCAAAAATTATTGACATTTTTTACAAATTATATTTTTTTCAAATATTCTTCTAACTCTGGTAACTTTATCTTTTTAGCTAAATTAGAAATATACACATCATTAGAATAATTAAAAACTAGAAATGTAGTGTCTTTTACAATTACTCTATGTGGCTCAATATAAGAAATATTAGTTTTCTCAATTTTTCTAATACTGCCATTGATAAAAGTAGGAGTAACTTTAGAAAATTCACATATAAACTCCAGTCGTTGTTTTAGACATTCCTCAAATTGTAGTTCCTGCTTAACTATCTTCATTTCAAGCACTATCCTTTCATTATAATTTTAGGATGATTTTTTCGCAAAAGAAAAAAATCAACCATTTCCTGATTGATTTTTGTATCTATCTGTTTTATTAGTTCGAACAGATAAACCATTGGTGGAGGCGATGGGAATTGAACCCATGTCCGAGCACCTTTCATATAACTTTCTACGAGTGTAGTAAATACTTAAATCTTGCTACCTATCCCAAGTATTTACAAAAAGGATAAGCAGTGTAGTCTTAAAATACCCTCTAACCCTAGACTAAAGATTAGATTTGTAAGCTAGATAGTTTGATGCCTTTATACTGCCCTCTAGCAAAGCTGTACAAGACATAGCCGCAACTTAGGCAGCTAATGCTAATTCATTTCTATCAGCGTTTAAATTTATTTCCCGATGATTAAAGTGGCCAACGGGAGTCCACTACCCGCTTATTATACTTCTTGCATGTTCGTCGAAACCGAACGCCCCCATACATATATTTATTATATCATTTTTTGTAACATGTGTAAATACATTTAAGAAAAATACAATATTTATATTTTCAGTGCAAAGTCATCTATATATGATGATATTTTCCATGTTTTTAAATTTATTTCCTCTAAATGTGAACCACAGTATACACACTCTCTTTTATCTAAATTAACTAAAGGTGCTCCACAATTAGGACAATTAAGTATAAATGTTTCATTCTCCGAGTTCTTAGGAAGTTTAGATAGATCATATATATAAACATACTTACATGTATACCTAGTCTGAGTTTTATAACTACTATTATCTTTTCTTCTACTATCGTAAAAGTTATATTCAACAGAAGATGAAGTAGTAATTGTAGCCATTCCATCAGCCTTTAAATATGATTTAATTCCATGTCTATGAAAAACTATATTATCGTATTTTATAGCTACCCCTTGTTCCTTGTAATCTTGTATTTCTTTTTCAAGTGAATTTTGTATTAATTCTAATTCTAAACATTTTTCATATTTTAAATTTTCAATACTATTAAATATTGTTTTTAAATCGGACTCTATTTTTGAATATAATATTTCTTTATTAAAATCAGGAAAATCTCTTAATATTTGAGGCTCTACTAGAGTAGTCATTGCATTTACACTTTTGGGCGTTGTACTATTTGAAATTTCGGTCTCTTTTGAAAAGTTTTTAAGTGCAGTAACCGGATTTACACCAGATATTCCAGTTGCTTTTTGTATTTTTTTTAGCACTATAAAAACTATTAAAAATAACGATACAAATATACCCAAAATTACTCCTAAAAATCCTAATACAAAAGACATTGTTTTCTTCCTTTCTCTTAATCCTTAGAAACTATATAATACTATATTTTTAGTATAATGTCAAATAAAGAGAACCAACATTACATTGATTCCCTTTAAATTTATGAAATAATATATTATTCCATTACTACAGTAGCACCAGCTTCTGTTAAAGTAGCTACTAATTTTTCAGCATCTTCTTTAGATACTCCTTCTTTAATAGCTTTAGGAGCTGAATCAACTAAATCTTTAGCTTCTTTTAGTCCTAATCCAGTAGCTTCTCTTACTGCTTTGATAACAGCAATTTTAGATGCTCCAGCATCTTTTAATACTACGTTAAATTCTGTTTTTTCTTCTGCTCCAGCAGCAGCTCCAGCACCTGCTCCAGCAGCTACAACAGCAGCAGCTGCAGATACTCCAAATTTTTCTTCAATAGCTTTTACTAAATCAGAAAGTTCAATTACTGATAATTTTTCGATTTCTTCTACTAATTTTTCGATTTTTTCCATTTTAAATTCCTCCTTAAAAATCATTATTAATTATTTTTTATATTACGCATTTTCTTCCTTTTTTTGTCTTGTTTGATCAAGAACAACAGCAAGATTACGTATATTTCCAAGTAATGCTGATGCAAGCATAGCATATAGAGTTTCTTTTGATGGTAGAGTTGCAAGTTTTTTAACTTCAGCAACATCAATCATCTTTTGATCCATTACACCTGCTTTAATTTTGTAAAAATCACTATCTTTAGCATAGTTATTTACTACTTTAGCTGGTGCAATATAATCATCATATCCTATAGCTACAGATGTTGGGCCTCCAAGAACTGCATCTAGTCCTTCTATACCAGCTTCTTTAGCTGCATGAGATATTATAGAATTTTTAACAACCATGTATTCACAGTTATTTTCTCTAATTTCAGATCTTAATTTTGCATCATCTGCAACGTTTATACCTCTGTAATCAGAAAGTACGATCATTTTTGCTTTCTTAAATTTTTCAGCAAGATTTTTTACTTGCTCTTTTTTAGCGTTTAATATTTTTTCACTTGGCACTTTTATGACACCTCCTTAAAATAAAAATTTCTTATCTAGACAACCAAAGGTTATAATCTAAGATAAGAAACATTTCCGCTCTATTCTTTTTATATAACCTCGGTAGGAATTGTGGACTTGCCACCTACTGTCTAGGGTTTAATATATTTAATTATTTAGATGTTGGATTTATTCTTATACCAGCACCCATAGTTGTAGATATTGCAATTGATTTTAAATAAGTTCCTTTTGCAGCTGCAGGTTTTGCTTTTACAATTGCATCTAATAATGTCATATAGTTTTCTTTTAGTTTATCTGCTCCAAAAGATACTTTACCGATTGGACAATGTACAATATTATTTTTGTCTAATCTGTATTCAATTTTACCAGCTTTAATTTCTGTTACAGCTTTTGTAACATCCATTGTAACTGTTCCAGCTTTTGGATTTGGCATAAGACCTTTTGGTCCAAGGATTCTAGCTATTTTACCTAAAGATGCCATCATATCAGGTGTAGCAACAACTACATCAAATCCAAACCAGTTTTCAGATTGGATTTTTTGAATCATGTCATCATCACCAACAAAATCTGCACCAGCAGCTTCTGCTTCTTTAGCTTTATCTCCTTTTGCTAAAACTAAAACTTTTTTTGTTTTACCAGTACCATTTGGAAGTACAACTACTCCTCTTACTTGTTGATCTGCTTGTTTACCATCAACACCTAGTCTAATATGCATTTCTAAAGTTTCATCAAATTTAGCTTTAGGCATTTTTAATGCTAGGTCTATAGCTTCAGCAACATCATACATTTTACCTGGTTCAACAAGTTTATTTGCTTCAACCATTCTTTTGCTCATGTTTTTCCCTCCTTTGGTTTTAACGAACTAATAGTTCTCCCATAATTAATCTATAACTTCGATCCCCATTGATCTTGCAGTACCTTTTATCATAGATACAGCAGTTTCTAGAGATGATGCGTTAAGATCTTGCATTTTTGTTTTTGCAATTTCTTCACATTGTGCAGTTGTTACTTTTGCAACTTTATCTTTATGTGGTTTTCCAGATCCTTTTTGAACCTTAGCAGCTTTCTTTAAAAGTTCTGCAGCAGGTGGAGTCTTTAACACATATTCAAAAGTTTTATCAGCATAAACTGTAAGAATAACTGGGAATATTGTTCCAGCATCTTTTGCAGTTTTTTCATTAAAGTCTTTACAAAATTGCATTATGTTTATACCAGTTGGTCCAAGTGCAGGTCCTACTGGTGGTGCTGGATTAGCTTTACCAGCTTGAATTTGTAATTTTACTACGTGTGTTACTTTTTTATCTGCCATCATTTTCACCTCCTTAAAATAGGATTATATTAAATATATTATATATACTTAAAACTACTTATATTTTTTGTATTTGATCAAATTCAAGATCAACTGTTGTTTCTCTACCAAACATAGAAACTTTAACTTTAACTCTTTTTTTATCTTTAAAGATTTCTTCAATTGTTGCAGTGTAATTGTAAAATGGTTCTGTTATAATTCTTACCGTATCACCAACTTCAAAATCAAGATTCATTATATCCTCTATTCCTAAAGTTTGCATTTCTTTTTCAGTAAGTGGCAATGGCTTTTCACCAACACCAACAAAATTAAACACACCTTTAATATTTTTTACAATATACCAAGTTTCATCAGTCATTATCATTTTGATCAAGACATACCCTGGAAACACTTTCTTTATAGATGTTTTTTGTTTTCCATCTTTTATTTCTATCTCTTCTTCCATGGGTATAATAATTTCTTGGATTTTATCTTGCATACCTCTATTTTCTACTAATTTTTCTAAAGTTACTTTCACTTTATTTTCATAGCCAGAATATGTGTATACTACGTACCAATGTGCTAAATCAGTATTGTTTTCATTTTCCAAACCTACCAGCTCCTTAAATTTTTTAATTTAATAACTATCCAATTTTTCTGCCAATTATATCCCATAGCTTTGCATCTGCAAACTCTAAAATCATATCAAATCCTAAAACAATAACAGATAACGCAACTACTAATATTACAACCATAATTGTATTATGTATTAGTTGTTTTTTTGTTGGCCATACAACTTTTTTTAATTCTGATTTTACACCTTTAAAAAATCCTTTAGCCATTTTTTTCTCTCCTTTAATTATTTTGTTTCTTTGTGAGTAGTATGTTTACCACAAAATTTACAAAATTTACTTTTTTCTATTCTATCTGGATTATTTCTCTTATTTTTCTCAGTTTCATAGTTTCTTTGTTTACATTCAGTACATGCTAAAGTTACATTTTCTCTCATAAAAAAAACACCTCCATGTCTCTTTAAATCATATATGCTAAATTATTTTAACATAAAAACGCAAATAAGTCAACCATAATAAGTGAATTTGCTTGAATTTTTAAAAACTATTTAATATCCAAAGCCATTATATATATATTTTAAATAAAATTCAACGGGAATATAGAAAATATCTTTTACTTATTGTATAATAATTTTTATTGAACTACGAACAAAAGCAATTAAACTTATAAATTTATTTTCAACATATTTTATATCGTTATGAACGTCTATATATATTACAAAAACTAATTTATTAATATCAACAGTAAACTATCAGATAATATATATTAATTAAAGAAAAAGTAAATGAGGTAAAGAAATGAAAAAAAGACAAGAAGTATTTGATTTATATTGGTATTTTGCCTGTGAGAGACAAAATATATTTTGGAAGAAAATAAATGGAGATCAAGCTCCATGGACACACGATAAAATTTTACAAGAATATAAATTCTGCAATAGTTATAGGGTTAATGATAGGGTTAGCCAATACCTATTAAAAAATGTTATATATAACGGTAACAAATATAATTACGAAGATATGCTATTTAGAATAATATTATTCAAACTGTTTAACAAAGAATCAACCTGGGAGTTATTATCAAAAAACTTTGGGGATATTTTATTAAAAGACTTTAATACTAAGAAATACTCTATTGTACTTGAAAATGCTATATCTAATGGTACAAAAATATATAATGATGCATATATAAGTTGTGCTAATAAAGCATTTGGCTATGATAGAAAACATGACAATCATTTAGCCCTTCTAGATAAGATGTTCAATATTGATAAAATGCAAGATAAAATTATTACATGTAATACCATGCAAGATGCGTTTAATATTATTAAAGGATATCCACTAATTGGAAATTTTATGGCTTATCAACTAGTAACTGATATTAATTATAGTGCATTTGTAAATTGGAAAGAAAATGAATTTACAGTTGCAGGTCCAGGTTCACTTCGTGGAATAAAAAAATGCTTTATAGATAAAGGTACCATGACCAATGAAGATATTATTAAATATATGTACATGCACCAGGATGAAGAATTCAAAAGGCTTAATTTAAACTTTAAAAGAATTGGTAACAGACCTCTACAACTTATAGACTGTCAAAATATATTCTGTGAATTAGATAAATATTGTAGACAAGCTTTGCCAGACTTAAAATCAAATAGAACCAAAATTAAAAAACATTATGTACCAAAAAAAGATAAAATTGAATATATATATCCTCCAAAATGGGAAATATCCAGAACTATTTGAATATAAAAAGTTTCATACTATGTTGTCAAAAACAAGGTAAGGATTTCTATAAATTAAAAAAATATATATTTGATAATGAAGCAGTTACTATATTGTAACTACTTCATTACTTGTTAATTATTATTCTCCTAGTCTAAATAGTAATATTTTTTTTAAAGCATACTCAATATGTTCTTAATATTGATTTTTCATATGTTATAAAATATTTAAATTAGTCCTTCTCTTACATTATAAAATAAATGTTGCTGTACTATACCTGCATCTTCTTTAAAATGTTTATCTGCATATTCTAATATTTCTCTTTTTTTCATTGCTCTACCATATTCTTTAAAATATAAATTAGTCATTACCCTTTCTACCCATACATCAATTGGAAAAACTTCTTTCCTTTTACAAGAAAAAAGTAATATGCAATCTGCGACTTTTGGCCCTACTCCCATAATATTAAGTAAGTTTTTCTTTAACTTTTCTGTATTTATACGCTCTATATTTTTTATATCTACTTTATTATTTAAAATATCTTCTACTGCATGTTTTAAATATCTTGCTCTAAATCCAACTCCACATTTTTTAAAATCTTCTTCTGTTACACCTTTAAGTTCTTCTGTAGTTGGAAACAAAAAATATTCTTCGTTTTCAAAAACAATTTTCTTACCATATTTTTCTGAAATAAGATTAACTGATTTAGAAATTCTTGGTATGTTATTATTTGCCGATATTATATACGACATTAAAGTTTCGAAAAAATTCTGATTTAAGATTCTAATTCCTGTTGTATTTTTTACAGCTTTATTTACATTTTCGTCGATTTTTGATATTCTTTTTTCTATAGTTTCATAATCTGTATTTAAGTCAAAATACTCCTTTATTACCTCTTCTATATTATCCATATTATTACTTCTAATATATAGTTTATCTTCAACTTGTCTTATTTTTATTACTCTATCTTTTATAACTCCAACATACCAATTTTCATCTATTTTTTTCCACCTAAAACATTGTCCACATTCAAGGGTATATTTTAAATTAAAACATTTTACTTTTAATACTAATTCTTGCATATTTACCTTCTTTCTATAGTAAATCTTCAATCTCTTTATCTTTTACAGAGTTTAAAATATTATAGCTTGTATCAAATTTTTTTAATTCTTCATTATTAAATCGTATTTCTTTTATTTCTTCTATTCCATTTTTACCAATAACACAAGGAACTCCAATTGAAATATTTTCTTTGTTATACTTTCCGTTTAGATTTGCTGATACAGGAAGTATTTCCTTTTTATCTAATAGTATCGCCTCCATAATTTCATATATAGTCATAGCAATGCCATAACAAGTATTGCCTTTTAGTGATGCTATTTTAGGTCCTATTTCTTGTACTTCTTTAAATATATTATAAAGTATGTCTTCTTTTATATTGTTTTCTTTTAAGTAATCTAATACACTTATGCCATCTATATAGCTTCTAGAAAATACAGGGAAGGAAGAATTTCCATGTTCACCTAAAACTAACATATTTACTTTTTCTATAGGAATATTTAATTCTTTTGCTATCAAATAATTATATCTTGTTGTATCAAGTAATACTCCTGTTCCTATTACTTTATCAGACTTAAAATTTGATACTTTTTTTACAACATAGTTCATTAAATCTACAGGATTTGTTGCTGTTATAAATATACCAGAAAAGCCAGAATTTACTACATTTTGAGTCATTTTTTTTACAATTTTTGCATCAACACTTGCAAGTTCTAGTCTATCATCTACTTCAGCACAGTTGCTTGCTCCAGCTGTTATAACTACAAAATCAGCATCTTTGCAATCACTATATTCTCCGTTTTTTATGTTTATATCGTTATTTAAATATGGAATGCAACACGCTAAATCCATTATCTCTCCTTTTGCTTTTTCTTTATTTATATCTATTAATATTAAACTTCCAATATTTTCATTATTTTTTACTAAGACACAAAAAGCAAAACTCATACCTACATTTCCAGTTCCTATAACAACTATTTTCTTTTTATTTTTCATATAACACCTCTTTAAAATTATATTATATCTATTTATAAATGTCAAACTCAAAGTATCTTTTATGATACTTTGAGTTTGATATCTTTTATATATTTTCTTGCTCTATATAACGCATAAATAGTTGGTACTGATGAAGAATCTTTTACAACTTTTGGACTTGCGCCAGTAGCTCCTCCTCTACCATCTATTGTTACAAAATCAGGTTTAGCATAAGATATAATCTCTAAATCATCTTCTATATGGCCCACTACAATTTTTACACCTATTGGTCTTCCATCTGATTTTTCTCTTAAGCATTCTACTAGCTCTTTTAAATCTTCTTTTGAATTTATACTTTCAAACCTTGATGGACTTATTATATCTTTTCCTTTCCTCTAATTTTAGCAATTTCATCTGTTACCTTATTTTCAAGGAGATATCCACCAATTCCAGGTTCTGTGGCTTATTATCTCCTTCATCTCCCACTTTTTTAAATATATTTTTTGGTGCTGTACAATATTTCACATTTATAGTCATCTGGTAAATCTTCAAATTTTACCCCTGTTTTTTCTTCATCATATTCATAACCACATATTGGAAATTTATATATTGCCATATTATCTCCTCCTAAAAATAACTAAATACAAGAGTATAAAATACACTAATTGTTTAAACTATACTTTAATAACTACATCACTTACTATATGTATTATATGGTAATTAAGAATTTTTTTCAATAGTAAAAAAAGGCCCAGAGCTTCGACACTACAAATAACCAAATTTTACAAAAAAGAAACCTCACTGTTAAAGTGAGGAAAAGAAAGGATTCTTTTTTGTTATTGTGATTCATTAATTCTTTCTGTGTAAGTTATCATAAAGCAGTCATCTCTACAGTATGTAGTAGGTAGAATTGTTATATCAAGAATCTCATATTTTCGTTTGTCAAGACTTTCAAGGAAATCAATATATTTATTTTGAGAGTCTGTTCTAAAGAAGAAATATGAGCCCTCAGATGAAACTGTAATTTCATCCGAATGCGAAGCATTACCTACACCACCAGAATTATTTGTTTTTTCTTCTGATGAGCATGCACAAAGTGACACACACATTACCAGGGCGATAATCATCGCAAGTATTTTCCGCTTTGTCATTACAAATCCTCCTGTTTAAAGTCCAAAAGACTATATTGTAGTATATATTTTAACATAAATTAATATAAAAATAAAGTGATTACATGTTTAATTTTGCCATTTATAAATATTATCACTTTTTCAAATAGAACCTTAATTAAATATAGATTAATTTAAAAGTATATGATACAATAAAATAGATTTAATTTTGAGGATGGTGGCTATGAATAAATGGATTAAAAATAATTATAAAGCTATTATTATTTGGGTATTTTTTGAACTTGTTGCAGTTATATTATACTTAACTACTAAAAATCTTTTTTACCTCTTAAATTTTTCATATATAGGTACATGTATTACTGTTGGAAGTTATCTTTATATGAATAATATAAAATATGCAAGAAATGTTGTACAATTTGCAGTTGGACTCTATATGCTTATTTATCTTGGTATAATATCAAATGAAAATATGCAAATAGAAGGTTTTTGGTATTATTTGTTTTTAGGTGTATTTGAAGCAGCAGTTATTCATTACCTTGTGGCAAAAATAATCGGACCAATTATTTTTGGAAGAGGTTGGTGTGGTTATGCATGTTGGACTGGAATGATACTAGATCTTCTACCATATAAAGTTCCAAAAGAAAAAAGGAAAAAACTTGGATTTATTAGATATATAACATTTTCACTTTCATTCATTTTTGTAGCAATTCTTTTTATATTTAAATTTGATAATCTAAGTAACATTATATTTTGGGCTTTTATAATAGGAAATGTTATATATTATATTACAGGTATATCACTTGCATTTATATTTAAAGATAACAGGGCCTTTTGTAAATATATTTGTCCTATTACAATATTTTTAAAGCCAGCAAGTTATTTTGCATTAATCAGAGTAAAACGTGATAAAGATAAATGTATTAACTGTAAAAAATGTATTAAATCTTGCCCTATGAATGTAGATATGTTAGATAACTCAAGAAAAAGAAAAAATGCAACTGAATGTATTTTATGCAATAATTGTGTTAGAAATTGTCCTAAAAAAGCTTTACATTTATAAAAATATAAATGCTTCACTTAAACTAAAAGTGGAGCATTTTTTCTTCTATCATACTAACATAGAAATTTGTTATAATATAAGTTATACATAAAAATATACGAGTTAAATTAACTAATATTCCTAGATTTTTTTATTTTTATATGATATAATAGCTTGAAATTTTTTTGTAATCTCTTTTTCATTATATTGTATATAATGAAATATTGTAAAACATAATTGAAGGAGAAATAAAATGAAAGAAATACTATTTATTAAGGTTGAAAAATCCAAAAATATACAATTTTGTTATGGTACAATGTCAAAACGGTTAGATAGAAAAAAACTGTTTAACTTTCTTTTAACAAAATCGGTACAAATATATTCACACCATGAATTTTATAACAGTAGTGTTAAATCTTTCTACCATGATGCATATGATTTTATAATTAAAAATTTGGATAAGATAAACCATATTCAAATATATATAGATAACGCAATTGAATTATGGTCTGGTAATCGTAATTCTTCTAAATTAATTGTTTTTGAAGATTATGATTTTTGTCACAATGAACTTACTTCAAAATTACTAAAGGAACTTATAGAATTTACTAACAATACTAATTAGAACTAAAATTTTATTTAAGAGTGTCATAAATAAATTTATGGCACTCTCTTTAAATGTGGTAATTAAGTTTCTAATATAATTTGATTTATTATTTAGCATATTTTTTATTGTAAAAAAATAGAAAATCTGATAAAATGTAGTTGTGTAATTTTAAAATAAAATATATTACGATAAATTTGTTAACTTAGCAAGATACTATAGTTGATATGATATTTACTACAAAATTAATTGGATTATGGAGGGAAAAAATGATATTAGCAATAATTGAAAGAATCGAAGATATAAAAGAAAGAGCGCCATTTAATAATAGATATTATTTAACAGAGTATTATAAAAAAATATTTGATGAATTAGATATATTATTGTTTCCTATTATTTCTACTACAAACTTAGAAAAAGTTTGTAATATATGCGATGGACTTATTATAACAGGAAGCTGTATTGATATTCCACCACATTATTATAATGAAAATCCTGTTCCAAATAAAAATTATGATATAGACGAATTCAAATTAGATAAAGAAGCAATTAAATTATTTTCTAATGACAACAAGCCAATCTTAGGAATTTGCGGAGGTCTTCAGTCAATAAATGTATATTTTGGTGGTAGTTTAAATCAAAAAATTGAAAATCACGATTTAAAAAATAAACTACATAAAATACATATTAAAGATGGTAGTTTTTTAAATTCAGTATACAAAGAAAATGCTAATGTTAATTCATATCATAAACAGTCTATAAAAGATGTTGCTAATCAATTTATAATTTCTGCAAAATCTGATGATGGAACAATTGAGGCAATTGAAAAAGGAAATATTATTGCTGTTCAATGGCATCCTGAAGAAATGAATGACATCTTATTCTTTGAAAAATTTATAAAAACTTTCTTTGATTAATAGTATTGGAATTCTAATATTAGAATTTATACATGAGCATAACTTCAGTGCTGTCTAAATATAAACTTAATTCCAAATATAACAAGAGGAAAAAATTACTTTGATATTTTTTCCTCTTGTTTTGTATTATTTATATAAAATAAAAACTCACGAACATTAAGTCCGTAAGTTGTCTTCAAATGGAGCGGAATGTGGGAATCGAACCCACGTCAAAAGATCGGAAGCCTTCTATTCTACCACTAAACTAATTCCGCATAATTAGTATGTATATATAATAACATTTTATACATTAATAATCAATATTTTTATACAATTTTTAAAAAATACATATATATTTAAATTAGTTAAAAATGTTCCATGGTAATTAAGCACAAATATTTAATTACCATGGATTTTAATATAAATTTATTCACTTATGTTGTTTAGTTCACTTGAAATGTCAGAATATCCTGGTAGAAGAGCATTTGTTATTTCATCTTTATCCCCTGATAAATTCCAAGTTCCATCTTCCCTCTTTAAAGTAACCTTAATATTGTTTGTTTCAGTTTTTATATCATCAGAATTATATATTTTTTCAAATTCTTCATTTAATTTTTTATTTAATTGTGGTTCAAACATATCTTCTAAATCTGTAGAGAATGATAATATTAAAATTTTGGAAAACATTTTTTCAAAATCACTTCCAACATTCTTGTTTGTAACTTTAAGTCCAACTTCACATTCATTAAACTTAGGTTTTGCAGATACAACTTCGTAATTTAAATTCTTTAGCATTATTTTCATTAGCAATTCTATTTCTTCTTTATCTTAAATTTTTGATAAGATAAATCACATTCAAATATATAGTGATAATGCAATTAAATTATGGTCTGATAACCAAAATTCTTCTAAATTAATTATTTCTAAGATTATGATTTTTATCACAATGAACTTACTTAAAAATTACTAAAGTAACTTATAGAATTTGCTAACAATACTAATTAGGTCTAAGATTTTATCTAAGAGTGTCATAAAATAAAATTTATGACACTCTTTTTAAATACAAAATAATAAATTTCTAAATATTATCATTTGAATTTAGTAGTTTTTCATTCAATATTTAATTCAATAATAGAATTAAATTTTTTTGATTTAAATTCTATTATATGATATGTTTTTTTCATTGACAATTTAAACTTATATGTTTTTCCCATAAAATTCACACATATTTTAAATTTATTAAAATTTTTTAATTCTTCTGGTAACTTTACTGTTGCAGAAAAACTTACAAAGTTTAATTCTTTAAATTGCTTAAATGGTTGTACAAGTTCAACAATTTGATTTCTCATATAATTTTTTCTTATACACGGTGTAATAAATATCCGAGCTCCACCAAAAATATAAGTTTGATTATAATCGATATTATAGCTGTCTAAATCATCGTAGATCTTATATAAAGTAGTTAAATCTACGCCCATTACTTTCTTGTCTTTCTTGTCACATAATTTTTCCTTACAGCAAATTATAAATTTAAATAAATTTTCATCCCCTCCAACATCGGGGTGAACTATTTTTGAAAGTCTTCTAAAGTTTCTATTAACATCTTCTTTAGTAAAACCTTCGCTTAATCCAAAAATTTCTAAGGCAGTTTTTCTAGTAACATCCATTTTGATTTCCTCCTGTAAAATAAAATTAAAAATAGTCTATCATTACTATTTAACATTATATATTTTATTATTCTAAATCAAATGCTCCCCCTCTTTCAATAATGAATATTTATTTAAATATGTTAATTAATTTCTTCAAAGAATTTTTTGCATTAAAGTTTTTTATCAATAATTTTCTATATATAAAATTAAAAAAATTTTTCACTCACTATTTAGTGAAAAAATATAAAATAAATTTAATACATCATATACTACCATATTTTATGCTTTTTTTCAACACTATTTTTTATTTTCAGAGATTTAAATTAAATCATATGATTTTTGTATGCTTCTGCCTCTAATATAGCCACTTCTTTTCTTGCACATAATTCTATTATTAATCCTATCTCTTGTTTTAAACTTCCATATATTTCCTGTCTTACTAAATTTTAGTGCAAATACTATATGATACTTGCATTCCCATGTTGTATGTGATAAACTTTCTTTGTATGATTTTTTCATACGATCATCTCCTTCTATATAATTTATTTGGCTGTCGAACCTTTTAAATTATATCACAAGGAGATATTTTTTCTATTACTCTGCTCAACGCTAAAAACTTTCCTGAACCACACACATAGCATGTGATTTTCTCTAAAAATAAAAAAAGACAAGCCGTTTATAGCTTGCCTAGGTTTCATAGTTTTTATATGGTGGGCAGGGATGGATTCGAACCATCGTAGGCGGAAGCCAACAGATTTACAGTCTGCCCCCTTTAACCACTCGGGCACCTACCCAAATATGATATATAAAAAGTGGTGGGCCTTCAGGGATTCGAACCCCGGACCATCCGGTTATGAGCCGGGTGCTCTGACCAACTGAGCTAAAGGCCCACTTCTATGGAACAAATATATTATAATAGAAATACTAAAGAATGTCAATAGTTTATAAAGAAGTTTTTTTATTTTTTTGACAAATTAATAAGCTACTAATGTAGCTTATTAACTTTTATAGTTTATCGCTTAAATGTGTAATATTACCTGCACCAATTGTAAGTATAATATCTCCTGGTTTCATATTTTCTTTTAAATACTTTCTTATTTCATCAAATGTTGGTAAATATATTGCGTTAACTTTGTTATTAACCAATTTTTCAACTAAATCCTTAGATGAAATAGTACCATCATCTTTTTCTCTAGCTGCATATATATCTGCAATTATTGCAATATCAGCATCTGAAAATGCTGTAGCAAAATCATTTAATAATTCCTTAGTTCTTGAAAATGTATGCGGTTGAAATATTGCAATAATTCTTTTATGTTCTTTTTGTTTTGCTGCTGCAAGTGTAGATTTTATTTCTGTTGGATGATGAGCATAGTCATCATATACAAGAATATTTTTACCAATTTCTTTTTTGAATTCAAACCTTCTTTTTGCACCTGAAAATTCATTTAAACTTTTTTGCATCTTTTTAAATGATATTCCATGCGCATATGAAGTAGTAATTGAAGCTAAAGCATCATATACATTATGAATTCCTGGTACTGTTAAATAGAATTTATATGAATCATCTGTCTTTTCGTTAAATACTTCAAATGAATAAAATCCCTTAATATTACAAGATATATTTTTTGCGTATATTGTAGCTGTTGGATCTCCAATAGAAAAAGTGTATATTCTTACCTGTTTTTTAGATAATTCTTCACTTAATTCATTAACTACATCCATACAATTCATATCATCTTTATTAATAACAAGTATTCCGTCTTTAGGAAGCATTAATATAAATTTTTTAAATGATTCTTTTATTTCCTCTATTCCAGAGAAATAATCAAGATGATCCTCATCTATATTTAAAACAGTAGCAGTTTGATGTGGGAAATTAAGAAAACTATCTACATATTCACAAGATTCAAGTATAAAGTAATTAGAATCTCCTATTCTATAATTTAAATTTCCAAGCTTTTTAAATTTTCCACCAACCTGAACATTTGGATCAAGTCCAGCATCAATAAAAATTGAAGAAACCATTGAAGTAGTCGTTGTTTTTCCGTGTGTACCACATATACAAATAGGAGTTTTGTAACTATTTAAAAGTATTCCTAAAAATTTTGCTCTTTCATATAAAGGTTTATTCAAAGCTTTAGCCCTTACAAATTCTGGATCATGTTGATTTATAGCTGAAGTATACACAACGATATCTGCATCTTTTACCCATTCAGCATTTGAACCAATAAATACAGGAATTCCATTTTTTGTTAATATATCTATCATATCACCTTCATTTTTATCAGAACCTGTTACTTCATATCCAGCTTTTTGTAATATGATAGCAATTCCACTCATACTTACTCCACCAATTCCTATCATATGTATTTTTTTTACTTTTTCTAATCCTTTAAATTTTTTTATCATTTTTTCTCACACCTTTATTAAAATAACTTCTATATTATACTCTAAATTTAACCATTAGTCAATTTTTTAATTCTATTTTTGTCTAAACATGTCAAATATCTATACATATTATTGAATGATATAAAAATATGATATATAATGCAAATATTAGGAGGATCATATAAATGATTGTTGAAAAGTTTGGAATTTTGTTAATCTCTATTATTTTAATGGTAATGTTAAGCATAAAATATATAAAAAGATATTATCCTGCTAATCTATTTTTTATATCTTTTATGTCATTTATAAATGCAATATATACATATTTAAGTATATATAATATATATATAAGCCCATATATTATTTTATTTATATATTTTTTTACTATTATTATCCCTCTTTTTCTTGTTATATTACAATATAATAACATTATACTAAAAAAACAAATTACATATTACATTATGAAATATTTATTTAAAACTAAAGAATATGATAAAGTAATAAAATATATAACAAAACTTGTAACAATGTATGGAAGAACAAATGAATACATGTATATATTAGGTGAGTGTTACAAGAATAAAAATGATTATATAAATGCAAGAGATTCATTTGCATTTGCCATAGAGCTTAATCCAAATGACTATTCGTCATGTTATGAGTTAGGATTAATTCTTGATGAGACAAATAAAAAAGAAGTAGCTTGTGCAATGTTTAGCAAAGCCTTAAAAATAAATCCAGATTTTTATGAAGCTGCTGAAGCACTTGGAATTTCTTTAACGAGCCAAGGCAAATTTAAAAAAGCTATACATGTATATAGAAAAATATTAACTAAATTTAGTAAATCATATGAACTATACTACAATATTGGTATGTTGGAAGCTGAAATGGGAGAATATGAAAATGCTATCGACGATTTTAAAAAATGTGTTGAACTAAAGCAAAATTTGTTTATGGCATACCACAATATAGGTAAATTATGCCTTGCACTAAATAGATATGATGAAGCAATTGAGGCATATAAAAAAATTACAAATTCAACCATATATGGAGCTAAGGCATATTTTAGACTTGCAACAATATTTGCTGAAAAAGAAGAATATGAAAAGTCAATGGCAAATTTAGAATATGCAATTGAACTTGATGAAACATTTATAAATGAGATTTCAAATGAATACTCCTTTAATAACATGCGCAAAGAAATTAATAACTTTTTAGAAAAAAGAAAGTTACTAATTGAAAAGAAAAAATCAAATAAAAACTTCCTACTAAATAAATTTACACTCTTAAAAAAATCTAATAATGTTAAGATTAAAATTAGCTAGTCCTCTTTTTTTGAGGGCTTTTTTTTAAAAATCGTTGCAAAGTATTATTTTTTATGATATACTAATTGACGTATAACAAATGCCGAAATGGTGGAATTGGCAGACGCGCCAGACTCAAAATCTGGTGGTAGCAATACCGTGTGGGTTCAAGTCCCACTTTCGGCACCAAGAAAATAACAAGGTATAAAACTATTAAATATATCATAGTTTTATACCTTGTTTCTAATTAAACATTAAATCTAAATACTATAACGTCACCATCTTTTACAATATACTCTTTTCCTTCAAGTCTAATTAGTCCTTTTTCTTTTAAAGCATTCATTGAACCATATTCTTTTAAATCATCAAAAGATACTACCTCTGCTTTTATAAATCCTCTTTCAAAATCTGTATGAATTTTTCCTGCGGCTCCCGGTGCTTTAGTTCCATTTTTTATAGTCCAAGCCCTTGTTTCATCCTTTCCACAAGTTAAGAAAGATATTAATCCAAGTAGACTATAACTTGCTTTGATAAGTTTATCCAATCCTGACTCATCAATATCATAATCTTTCATAAGTTCAATTCTATCTTCTTCATCTAAAGTAGATAAATCTTCCTCAAGTTTTGCACATAGAGTTACAACCTTAGCATTTTCATCTTTGGCATATTCTTTTACTTTTTGAACATACTTATCTTCTTCCATTGTAGAAATTTGACTTTCAGATACATTAGCAACATATATTACAGGTTTTATAGTAAGTAAATATATATCTTTTAAAACTTCTCTTTCATCCTCTGTCATTTCCATAGTTCTAACAGGTTTTCCATTTTCTAAATGCTCTTTTACTCTATGTAAAAATTCATTATCAATTTTTGCCTTTTTATCACCGCTTTTTAATAATTTAGAAACTCTATCAATTTTTTTATTTACAGATTCTATATCTGCAAAAATAAGTTCTAAATTAATTGTTTCTATATCTGAAATTGGATCTACATTTCCATTTACATGAACAATTTTATCGTCCTCAAAGCACCTTACAACTTCAGCTATAGCATCAGTTTCTCTAATGTGTGACAAGAATTTATTTCCAAGTCCCTCACCTTTCGATGCACCTTTAACTAATCCTGCGATATCTACAAATTCTATTGTAGCATAAGTTGTCTTGCTTGAATCATACATTTTAGATAAAAAATCCACTCTTTGGTCTGGTACTGTTACCATACCAACATTAGGTTCAATTGTACAGAAAGGATAATTAGCACATTCTGCTCCTGCCTTAGTTATAGCGTTAAAAAGTGTACTCTTTCCTACATTTGGTAATCCTACTATTCCTATTTTCAAATTAAACACTTCCTTTTTACTTTATTATTATACCAAAACAACTATGTATAAGTCAAGAAAAATATATTAACCAAAAAATATGGACAAACATAATATATACTAGGTGGTAAAATGTTAGAAATTTCTAAAAGATTGATTGATATAAGTGAAATGACTAGACCAAAAGAGAAGATTAAAAAGATCTTTAAAATTGTACTTCACCATGCTCCAATAAAAGGAGCTACAGCAATATCTAATAGGAACTACATCAATGAATTAAAAAAACAAGATGATATTTTTTGTTCATATCATTATCTCATTGATTTTGATGGAAAAATAATTAATCTAGTTCCAGAAAATGAAATGACTATACATACAGGGATTGTCGATTATGATATGCATAGCATAAGTGTATGCCTTTGCTATGATTATGAAAATAAAATAACTTCCCAAGAGCTAAATTCATTAAAAGATTTATCCAAATATTTAATAGACAAATATTCACTAAACCCGACTTTTGATTTAATTAGATACTTTGATCTAATAAACAAAAGGAGTCCAATTTTTTTCGTAGATAATTATCATAACTTTATTGATTTTAAGCAGAGTGTTATTGAAACTAAATAACATAATATTATTTAAATTTATCGTTATAAGTTGACTTTTTTCGACACTAATGTTATAATACTTTTATTGGCTATATATTATTTTCTAATTTAATATTTAGGAGGACTACTTATATGAAAAAGCATAATTTAACAACGGATGAAATTATCCATTACCTTAAAAATGTGAAAAGATTTAAAAATAATTTATACCAAAGCAATACTATAAATTATATTAACTTAAAGAAGGACGGAGATATAGAAACTACCATAAATTATTCATTAATATACATTATCAATAGTCTTGATAATGAATTGTATTATTTCAAATATGCAATTTATGACCAGAAGATTACAAGTCCATTTTTTGCATTTTTAACAAAAATAGACTTAAAAAAACATATACACATAAAAGAATTAAAAAATTATCCATATAATATATTTGGCATACGGTTTGAATTTATTGATACCGAATCTAATAGATATATATACATAGTAACCATATCTTAAATAATTAAGGCAGTGGAAATCCCACTGCTTTAATTATTTTTTGTCTTTTCTTCTATCTCTTTTACTTTTAATTTTTGCTCATCCGTATTAGTCCAATGATCAAATCTAGGAACAAAATCATAGCCAGAGTTTTTTAATATTTTTTTATCTTTTCTTTCAAGTGTTAAATCATTTGATAGATTAGTACAATCTTTATTTTTCTTCTTATTCAATATAATCACCACAAATATTATTATCAATATTTATATGTCATATTCATTTAATTATTGTACTTCAAATTTTTCTTCTATAACGTCTCCATTTTCATTTTCTACTAATATATTTATTCTTTTTTCTGCCTCATCTAATTTTTTTGTACATTCTTTTGACAATTTCATTCCTTTTTCAAATTCTTCTATTGCTTCATCTAAGCCTAAATTTCCTGTTTCAAGTTTTGTTGCTATTTCTTCCAATTCTTTTAAATTATCTTCAAATGTTTTTTTATTACCCATAAAACACCTCCATTATTTAACCTTAACTTGTATTTTTCCATCTTGTAAAATAACACATAAATCATCATTTTTATTTACATCAGAGACTTTTTTTACAATTTTACCATCAACATTTTCAACAATACTATATCCTCTTGTTAATGTTTTTAGTGGACTTAATGCATCAAGTTTTGCAATATTTTTTATACAAATACTTCTATATTTTTCTATTTTCATATCAATAGCATTTTTGCTAATCATAATATCTTTATCAATTTGCATTCTATATTTATTAATAATATCATAAGGTATTTTTTCGAGCTTCGAAGCTTTAATTCTTTTTAAATATTCTTTTTTCCTATTTATATATCCGTTCATTGCAAGAATATTTCTATTTCTATCTGTAGAAATCTTTGTTAAAATATCTGATTTTTTTGGATAAACTAATTCAGCAGCTGCTGATGGAGTTGGTGCCCTTAAATCAGAAACAAAATCACAAATTGTAAAATCTGTTTCATGGCCTACAGCAGAAACAATTGGAATTTTTGAATTAAAAATTTCTCTTGCTAGATTTTCATCATTAAATCCAAATAGATCTTCAAAAGATCCTCCACCTCTTGCAATTATAATCACATCAACGTTGTTTAATTTGTTAAATATTTTAATTCCACTAATTACTGTTTTTGCAACATTTACTCCTTGGACAGCAGCAGGATAAATTAGTAAATTTACATCATTATATCTTCTAGTACTTACATTTATTATATCTTTTATAACAGCACCTGTTTTAGATGTTATAACGCCAACTCTATCTGGTAAAAAGGGTATTTTCTTTTTATAAATTTCATCAAATAGTCCCTCATCTTGAAGTTTTTTCTTCAATTTTTCGTAAGCTATGTATAACTCTCCAAGACCTGCCTGTTTCATTGTCCTACAATATATTTGATACACGCCATCTCTTTCAAAAACATTTATTTGTCCTGAAATTACAACTTTCATACCATCTTCTGGTTTAAAGTTTACAAGTTGTGCAGCTGATTTAAACATAACACATTTTATTGATGAATTTTCATCTTTTAGGGTAAAATAAAAGTGCCCAGTATAATGGGCCTTAAAATTTGTTATTTCACCAGTTATATTTATGTTATTTAAAAAAGCATCTGAGTCAATTAACATTTTAACATACTTGTTAACTTGACTTACATTAAATACTTTTTCTTCCATAAGCTTTCATTCTCCTATTTTTTATCTTCAATTACTTTAGCAAGCAATCCATTAACAAAAGATTTTGAATCTGCATTTCCATATGTTTTTGCAAGTTCAACAGCTTCATTTGCTGATACTTTAAGTGGAATATTATCCATATAATTCATTTCATAGATAGCTAAACGCAAAATTGCAAGATCAATTTTAGCAATTCTAGAAAAACTCCACTTTTTTAAATTTTTTAATATTATTTCGTCAATTTCAGAAATATTTTCTACAACACCTTTAGTTACTTGTTCAATATATTCTCTTTCTATATCCACACATTCATTTTCTATACAATTTTCTTCTATAATTTTATCTATGTCTTTATCTTTGTTAAACTCATATTCATATATGCATTTAAATGCATTATCTCTAGCAGCTTTTCTACTCATAATTCTCCCTATTCCTTGTTTTTCTTATTTTCTTGATAATAATATACATTATCTTTAAAATTTCTAAATTTACTAAAATTAAAAAAATCTTTTAAATGACCTTCATTATCTTGAAGTTTTTTTCCAAGCCAAATTGCAGCTATAATAAGTGCTACTAATACAAAAAATTTAATTAAAAAATCAACTATTCCAAGTGCATATAGCACTACAACGACTGCAATACAAATTATTACATATTTATTTTTTACAATATAGTCTATTAAATCCTTCATAAACATCACATCCTACTTCTTTTGAGGTTCTAAATATACCCCTTTTATTTTAATATTTGCTTCTTTTATTTCTACTGTTGTTTGTTTTAATACACTAGATTTTATATTTTCTTGTAATTTTGCAGTTAATGCTGGTACAACTGTATCTGGAAGTATCATAGCATAAACATTTGCAACAATCCCTTCTTCGGATACCATTGTTTCAACTTTTATATTTCTAAGTTCTGGATAATTTCTGGCTATTGCCATGATTATACTATCAAACGTATCTTTAGTTATATATGTTGTTCCTTTTTCAGTCTTAATAGCTAGTCCAGTTTTCATGTTCTCTATATCACCTGATTTTGCAAACATACCTATAAGTCCAAGTAATGCAAAAACAGCACCAATAATAATTGCAGTAGTTTTATTTGCAACAAAAAATGCAACAAGTTTTCCTAACATAGGCTCTATATTTAACATTTCTGTTGAGTAAAGTATTAATGCTATTGATTCAACAATTATAACTATAGAAAAAACTACAAGTATAAACTTCTCTATATATTTCATTTTTACTCTCCCCCTATACTTTTTCATAGTCCAAAAAGATTTGGACTATGAAAAACTATTCTTCAGTATCTGATTTAGTATCTTCTTTTTTATCAAATGTTATTCCTTGAACATTAATATTTACAGCAACAACGTCAAGTCCTGTCATGTTTTCTACAGCTGATTTTACAGCGTTTTGAGCAGCCCAAGCAATATCTGGAATTCTTACTCCATATTTAACATTTACATATAAATCAATTGTAACTTTTTTACCTTCAAGTTCTATTTTAACCCCTTTAGAATATTTTTTGTTTCCTCCAAGGATTTGATTTATCCCATCAACAAATCCTAAAGTCATACCAGCTATTCCTTCAACCTCAGATGCAGCAAGACCAGCAATTATACCTATAACATCTTCAGATATATTTAAATTAGTATCAATTTCTACATTTGAATCTGCATCTTCAATTACATCCTCTTTTTTAACAACTTCTTTTTTTATTTTTTCACTCATATTAATTACCTCCTAAAAAAGATAACACATATAATTATCTTTTATTTACGAATATTATACCCCAAATAATTTAAAAAGTCACGTATTTTCACAAATATTTCAAAATTTATAATTTATATTAACAGAAAAATGCTACAGCAAATATACTATAGCACTTTTTATACACGTTATACTACTATTTTATCTCCTAAAGTCTTTCCACCTATAACATGGAAATGTAAATGTGGTATTACCTGCCCACCATCTTCACCTACATTAGAAATAACCCTATAACCATTTTCATATATGCCTGTAATTTTTGCTACCTCTTTAATAGCCTTAATACATTCACATACATACTTTTGATTTTCATTATCTACCATATTTAGATCTTGTATATGTACCTTAGGTATTACAAGAACATGTACAGGTGCAACTGGATTTATATCCTTAAAAGCAAGTACATACTCATTTTCAAAGACAATATCAGAACTTATTTCTTTATTTATTATTTTACAAAATAAACAATCACCCAAAGATCTCACCTCTTATTATTCTTTTATAAGGACAGCCTTTATTCTTCTTATACCAGAAGATGAAGCTTCTTCTTTTTTTATTTTAAATTTACCGAGTTCACTTGTATTTTTTACATGTGGTCCACCACATAGCTCTTTTGATACATCACCTATTGTATAAACAGTTACAATATCAGGATATTTCTCTATAAACATGCATTCAGCTCCTGATTTTACTGCATCTTCTTTTTTCATTTCTTCACATTTTACATCTAAACCAGCTTTTATCCAATCATTTACAACTTCTTCAATTTTGGCTTTTTCTTCATCTGTTAATTTATGATCGCAATTAAAGTCAAATCTCATTCTTTCTGTAGTTATATTTGAGCCTTTTTGATGAGTATCACTACCTAATACTTTTTTTAATGCTGCATTTAAAAGATGTGTTGCAGTATGATAAGCTATTGTTTCTTTGTTTTGCTCTGCAAGTCCACCTTTAAATTTTTGTTCAGAACCTGCTCTTGATTTTTGCTGATGAATCTCAAATAATCTATTAAATTCTTTTATATCAATTCCAAATCCATTTTCCTTTGCAAGCTCTTTTGTAACTTCTGGAGGAAATCCATATGTATCATATAACCTAAATACCATACTTCCTGGTAATACATTAATGCTTTTTTCCTTTATGCCAGAAATTTCTTTAAAAAATTCTTTTTCACCTTTTGCAAGTGTTTTTACAAATTTATCTTTTTCCTCAATAATAACTGATTTTATCATTTCCTTATTTGCTTCAAGCTCAGGATAAAGTTCATTTAAAGTATCTATATCAAGATAAACTAAATCTTCTAAAGAATTAAGGTCAATCTCTAGTTTATTTATATGTCTTATCATTCTACGAATTAATCTTCTTAAAATATATCCTCTATCAACATTACTTGGCTTTCCACCATCAGATATTATCATGATACTTGAGCGCAAATGCTCAGCAACAATTCTTTTACTTTCAATGTTATCTTTTTTTGAAAGTTCTGTTAATTTTTTCATAACAGGTTCAAATATTTCAGTATCAAAAGGTGTCTCCTTTCCTTGAAGTAGCATAGCCATTCTTTCAAGACCAAGACCAGTATCAACATTTTTTTGTTTTAGTTTAGAATAACCATTTTTATCTTTAAAATATTCCATAAAAACATTATTCCATATTTCAACATATTTACCACAATCACAACTAGGTTCGCAGTGTTCTGAACATGGCTCTTTTCCTGTATCATAAAACATTTCTGTATCAGGTCCACATGGTCCTTCTTCTCCTGCAATCCACCAGTTATCATCTTTACCATAATAATATATATGATCTTCTAAAATTCCTGCCTTTTTCCATGCTTCTGCAGATACAGTATCTCTTGGACAATCATCATCTCCTGCAAAACAAGTTACAGATATTTTTTCTGATGGAATTCCTAATTCTTTTGTTAAAAACTCATAACTCATTTGTATAGATTCTTCTTTAAAATAATCCCCCAATGACCAATTACCAAGCATTTCAAAATATGTCAAATGACGATTATCTCCTACCTCATCTATATCATTTGTTCTTAAACATTTCTGATAGTCTGTAAGTCTAGTTCCCTCAGGATGCTTCTCACCAAGTAAATATGGAACTAACGGTTGCATACCAGCAGTATTAAACAAAACTGATGGATCATTTTCTGGAATCAAAGGAGCTGATGGTATTAACTTATGTCCATGTCTTTCAAAAAAATTTAAATATTTATTTCTAATATCGATTGCTTTCATTTATATTCTCCTTTTCTATATAATTATTTTAGTATTATACCACTTTTTTCATACATTAGCAACTTTTAGTAAGGAAAAAAACATCAAATCTACCACCACATATACCACACCTATATTTCTTTGTCAAATTCCTATTTAGCCTTTTTCTATAGAAAGTTTGTCCACATTTAACACACTTTACTTTATAATTATATACTTCCTTTTCCTTATATTCTATATTACTATTTTTATAATCCACTTTTTTATTGCCAACTCTTGATATATTATATCCAAGTTTTTCATTAATGTAGTTTGCGTATTTTTTAAATTCTATACCATGGTCATTACAAAAAGGAATACAGTGTATAAGTTCATGCATTATTGTATTTTTTATAATCCCATCATTTAATTCCATCACCCATCTACTTACATAAATGTGATGTATCTTAAATTTTTGATAGGAAATAACTTTTCTATTTTTGTATTTTCTTACTTTTTTATATTTTTTATCAGGGCATTCCTGCTTACAACAGCCATATCTTTTAGGTGATTTATTAGATAAATTAATGTCTATTTTACCATACGTTTTCTCATCTAATATATGTATATCAATTTTTTCTAATTCATCAATACATTCTTTATATAATTTTTCTAACTTTTTTTCCATTTGATATTCCTTATATATCAAAAAAATATGTAGATTCTAAATCAGACTCAAAAAGGAGCAATGCAAGTGGATATTTTTTATACGCAGCTCCAATTGTTGAATAAAGTTCTTTAGGTTCAGTAAATCCCATATGCCACCTTATTGCATATTTTTCCTCATTGGTAAGTGGCATAAACTCAGAAATCATCATTACAGATTTTTCACCATGACCATAAGGAATTGTATCGTCTACCGTATAATATGGAACTTTTTCCCATTCACCGTTTTTATTTTTTGCATTTCTATAATCAACTTTATAATAATTTAATTTACAAATATCATGCAAAAGAGCTGATATTTTTAATGTATCTGGATCAAACTCATACTCACTATTTTTTACTTTCTCACATAATATTTCATAAACTTTTATACTATGTTCAACAAGTCCTCCAGCATAAGAGCCATGAAATCTTGTACTTGCTGGTGCTTCAAAAAAATCAGTTTTTTCCAAAAAAGATATTAATTTATCAATACCGTCTCTATTTATACTTTTTAATAATTCTAACATTTTTTCTTTCATTGTAATTCCCTCACTTTTGTCTTATATTATATACCACAATATAAATTATTTCAAATATATTTTTTAGGAATTAGAAAAAAATATGTTACTATTCAGACTAGAATCTAAATTTTTAGTAACTATATGTAACTAATAGAAATTGATTTTGTGTTTTGGGGTAATTATAGTCTGAATAGTAACAAAAATAAAGAGCCTAATTTCTACAATTAAGCTCTTTATATAATATACATTTATATATTTTTAACCATTTGGCATATAACATCAGCAGCTTTTTCAACACCAAAGCTATCACTATTTATACAAAGGTCATAATTTCTTTTATTTCCCCATTCATTTGATGTATAATGCTTGTAATGATTACTTCTTAATTTATTAATTTTACTAATTTGTTTTTTAGCATCTTTTTCTTTGATATTAAATCTTTCAACAGCTCTTTTTATTTTATTTTCCTCTGTACTATATATAAATACATTAAATGTATTCTCCATATCTTTTAGAATAAAGTCAGCACATCTACCAATTATTACACATGATCCTTTACTTGCTATATCTTTTATAACTTTTTCCTCTTCAACAAATATTTCATCAGAATTATTAAGAGATGAATAATATATATTATTTAACAATTCAAGGTTACTTCTTTTTTGCTCGTGATTTTCAATATATTCTAAAGAAAGTCCTGTTTTATCTGCAATTTTTGTTAGAATTTGTTCATCATATAACTTTATTCCTAACTTTTCTGCTACAAGTTTACCAACATATCTCCCACCTGAGCCATATTCTCTTGAAATAGTAATAACAACATTGTCTGCTTTTTTATCTGCAGCTATTTCTTCATCACTATCAACTGATAAATTATTTTCTTTTACCTGTGATTTATTTAAATTTCTAATTTCAAATATTAATAATATTCCTGATACTAAAAAAGCTAACCCATCTGCTACTGGACCTGCATGTAAAACTCCCAAAACTCCAAACATATTTCCAAGAATTACCATGCTTGGTACCAAGAAAAGTATTTGTCTAGAAAGTGAAATAAATGCACTTTTAACACTCTTACCAATTGCCTGAAAAAATATTCCAGATGGAATTTGAATTCCATTTACAATAACAAGCATTAGGTATATTCTAAATGCAAGGCATGCAAAGTTTTTATATAAATCTCCCTCGTTTCCAAATAACAAAATTAATTTATCTGGGATAGTTTGGAAAAGTATAAATGCAATTGTACTCACTGAAAGGCTTGTAATAAGTACATATTTTAAAGTTTGTTTTACTCTATCAAATTTTTTAGCTCCATAATTAAATCCAATAATTGGTTGAGCACCAGCAGCTATACCTATAATAAAACTATTTAAAATTTGACTTATTTTCATAACAATTCCAAGAACAGTTATTGGAATTTCTGATCCAAACTCAGACATGGCACCATATTTTTTTAACAAATTATTTTCAAATGCAATTACAACAACTATACTAATTTGAGTAATAAAGCTACTAATTCCAAGTTTTGATACCATAGATGCTACTTTAAAATTAAATTTAAAATCTTCTTTTATTAATTTTATTGATCTAAATTTTCTTATATACAAAATATTTAAAACAAAAGTTACTATTTGACTTATAACAGTAGCAATAGCAGCACCTTTAACTCCCATTTTAAATAAAAATATGAAAACAGGATCAAGTATAATATTAAGAATTGCACCAATTAACATAGATTTCATTGCATATTTAGGATTACCATCTGCACGTATAATTGAATTTAATGTTGTACCTATCATCATAAATGGAAGACCTATTACAATAACGTATCCATAGCTAATCGCATATGGAAAAAATTCATCTGTACAACCAAATACATTAAGTAAAAATGGTAAAAAAACAAGTCCTAAAATGCAGAAAATTATTGACACAAATATAGAAACTATAATACCATTTGCGACTCCTTTTTTTGCTTCATCTTTTCTATTTTCACCAAGTTTTAAGCTTAGAAAAGCTGATGCACCATCACCAAACATTAATGAAAATGCAAGACATATCATTGTAAGTGGAAATACAACATTTGTAGCTCCATTACCTAAATATCCAACACCCCATCCTATAAATATTTGATCAACAATATTATATAATGAATTTACTACTAAAGATATAATGCAAGGTATTGAAAATTTTCTAATTAATTTACCTATTTTTTCTGTTCCAAGTATATTTTCTTTTTGCTCCATAATAACTCCTTTCACGCAGAAAAAACGCAATACTAACAAAGTATTGCATTTTTGCAACTTGATTATTATATCACAATTTTTTATTATAGTAAAGTTTATCTTTTATTTTTTTACAATATATTCTTTTATAGCAAAATATAGTTATATCATTTTATAACAGAAATGAATGTAAACTTATTGTAAAAAAATTTTATTGTTATTATCATATAATACATTATAATAAAATAATATCTATTAAACATATAGTTTATCCCTTACCATTACTAAGCTGATGTTATCTTCTTTCTATAATTCTTTAACTTATCTTCTTTTTGCTTAATTTGTTCTTTATATAAATTTATCATCTCATCTAATTCAATGTCTGACAAATCAGATATGGCAATTTCTCCTAGCTTTAATTTATTCTGAATAAATAAAATGTCATATTGAGATTGACTTTTCATAATTGATTTAAAATCTAAATCCTGAATATCATCATTTTGGTCATATTGTCTAGTATTATTATCAACATCGTTATATGATTTTTTATTAATAAATCTAAGTATAAAAAGTCTTATTTTAGAAAAAATTCCATCATTTTTTATTTTTGGCAAATTTCTTTTATCCATTAAATTCCTCCATAAAATTACACTCTATGTACATTATCTTTGTCTTTATCTTTTATATCTATACCTTTCGTTTTCAAAACTTGTTCAGCAATATTTACCACATCATCTAATTCTTTATCCTTTTTTTGTAAGTTCTGTAGTTCTTTTTCTTTTTTTAGTCTTTCTATCTTTTTATCATCAATTGTACCCCTTACTATATCCATAAGAGTTGAATTCATAGTTTTTTTGCAAACGAATTCATTTGTTAGATGTAAATATTGTTTTGCCATTTCTCTATGTTCATCTGTTATTTGTACTTTTTTAGGTTGTTTATCCGTTGGTTTTTCAAAATAGCCTAAAGTTTCACCATTTTCAGGTTTATATGGTATACTATATTTTTTTATTCTTTCAATTTCTTTATAAATATCTCGACTAATTTTTCTAATATCACCATTAGAACTATTTTTTACGTTATTATTTATCTCAGAAACTTTTTTTATAATTTCATTTGGTAATCCAGATGTTACATTGTCTATTCCCAAAATTTTTCTATACTCTAAAATACTTATATTATGAGATGCAACAGAATTGGCAAGTTTTTCATTTACTTTTTCTCTTTCTTCCTCTGTACAAAATTTCAACATACCATCTATATTTTTAATATCCTTTATTCCTATTTTTCCTTCTAATAGTTGTTCTTTCTTAGCAGTAACAGTATGTAAATATTTATTAGCATTTCTTTTTAAAGCTTTATCTAAATCATACTTTATACACGGAGAATTTCTTACTGATTCAATTAGAGGTTTTAGTTCATCTATCGGTATATTTTTTTCTTTAGCAAAAGTCGCCAATGAATTTCCAGACTTCATAAACTCCTCTATTAAGGATATCCTTAAATCTTTTTTCCCATCAACTGTACATCCACTGTTATTAATTCCATTTTTGTCAAAGCCATTTTCATCATAACCATATCTATTATAACCTTCTTTATTATAGCCATCTCTACCATAACCATTTTCATCATAGCCATCTTTATTATAGCCATCTTCATTATATTCCGTTCCTGTGTTTTTATTTATTCCAGCTACATTAAATCCATCTCTATTATATCCATCTTTATTATATCCGTCTTTATCATAGCCATCTCTATCATAACCATTTCCATCATACCCATCTTTATTATAACCATTTTTATCGTGTTCTGTACCTGTTTCCTCATTTATTCCTTCTTTATCAAATTTTCTAATGTCATAGCCTTTTCTATCATAACCATGTTGATCATGGCCATATTTATCATAGCCATATTGATCATAGCCATCTTTATTATAGCCTTCTTTATTATATTTTGTTCCTGTTTCTTTATTTATTCCATCTTTATCAAATTTCTTACTGTCATAGCCATTTATATCATAACCATTTTTATCATAACCATCTTTATCATAACCATCTTTATCATAGCCTTCTTTATCATAGCCTTCTTTATTATATTTGGTTCCTGTTTCTTTATTTATTCCATCTACATTAAATTCGTCTTTATTATAGCCTTCTTTATTGTAACCATTTTTATCATAGCCAAATACATCATATCCTTCTAAATCATATTTGGTATGTGTTTCTTTAAAATATCCCTGACTACTAAAGCCTATCCTACGTTTATGAATGCTATATCCAGCTGGATTATATCTTGTTCCCGTATCTTTATGTATATGAGAGTGATTAAATCCGTTTTTATCATAGCCATCTTTATCATATCCACTTGAATCGTATTTTGTTCCTGTTTTCTTATTTATTCCATCTACATTAAATCCTTTTTTGTTATATCCACTTCTATCATAGCCATTCTTATCATAACCTTTAACATTATAACCATCTATATCATATATTGTTCCTGTATCTCTATGTTTACAAGAGCAACTAAATCCATTTTTATCATAACCACTTACATCATATCCGCTTGGAGCGTATTTTGTTCCTGTTTCCTTATTTATTCCATCTATATTAAATCCTCTTTTGTTATATCCACCTCTATCATACCCTTTTTGGTTATAGCCCCATACATCATATCCGCTTGAATCGTATTTTGTTCCTGTTTCCTTATTTATTCCATATATATCAAATCCATATTTGTCATAACCTTTAGGATTGTATTTTCTTCCTGTAATTTTATGTACAGCATTTACATCAAATCCATTTTCATCAAATCCATTTTTATCATAGCCATCTGGATTATACATAGTATTTGTATCTCTATGTAATTCATCTATGTCAAATCCATTTTTATCAAATCCATTTTTATCATAACCACTTACATCATATCCGCTTGAATCATATTTCGTTCCTGTTTCCTTATTTATTCCATCTACATTAAATCCATCTTTATCATAGCCTTCTTTATCATAGCCTCTTTCATCATAACCATTTTTATTATAACCATCTTTATCATAGCCTTCTTTATCATAGCCATCTTTATCATAACCTTCTTTATTAAATGGCTTTCCTGTTTCCTTATTTCTTCCATATATATTAAATCCTCTTTTGTCATAGCCTCTTTTGTCATAGCCTCTTTTATCATAGCCATTTACATCATAGCCTTCTAAATCATATTCTGTACCTGTAATTTTATTAATTCCATCTATATCAAATCCATATTTGTTATAACCTTTAGGATCGTATTTTGTTCCAGTAATTTTATGTACACCATTTATATCATATCCATTTATGTCATAGCCATTTACATCATAGCCATTTACATCATATTCCGTTCCCGTAACTTTATTAAATCCCAAGAAATTAAATTCATTTTTTCCCTTCATATCAACCAACCTCTCTTAAATTGTGGAAAATATCGATAAATAAAATTTTAGTACAACTAAAAAATATATATTTTTATTTATTAATACCTATCTTTTCTAAATTTATTTTAATTCAAATTAAAAAAATTGTCAATATATTATTTTTTTATCAATAATAACGAATGTATTTTTTTAATATCTAGATATAGGATTCTATTGATATTTTTTCGCAATGCAGTTATTTCAAGTTTTTGCTTTTCTAAAAAAGGCCGCAACTTCCCTATAATAATTTATTACTGTAAAGAAATTTATCTGCTTGACATTTATGTTAACTTGTGGTATAATTAATATGTAGAAAAGGTTTTTGTCTCGTAAAATAATTTTTAAGACAATTAAGCACAGAATTAATATTTCTGCAAACCAAATAAAGAATAGGATGATAAAAAATGTAAAAATTATTAAAATGATCTGAATCGCCAAAAATTAACTTTTATACACAGAAAGGAAAATATTATGAAAATTACTAATTATCACTTTATAGACGTAACAGGAAACATTATTCTCACTGATCCACCTGAAGGAGAATTTTGCGTAGTAGGAAAAATTTACGGAAAAGAAGGTTTGGAAGATGGTTCGCGTTCCATAACTTCTCCAGTAGTAAAGATTAAGGATGGAGTAGCTACCACATTTTCAGGTTCAAAATACGAACTCGAAACAATGCATCCTGACTACGTAGAACTTCTTTCTGCAATTAAATCTGGTGTCCCAGTAATAAAAGATTGGGCTTTGTATGCCAATTCATCATATTCTAATGGATATAAAATCGTTGGTCATTTTCTTTCTAACAACGAACAATTTCTTGAAAAAATTACTTCTCAGGAAGGAAACTATATTACAATTGCTGATAAGAAATGCTTAGTTATCTGGAGACATTTCATTATACGCCTTGAAGATCTTACTCATGTATCAGCTTTTGGTGAATATCGTCAGATTCCCATTTTGAATTTCGAGGAGTATATGGGTTATGAATATTGTCGTCCAACTTTCTTTTAATTTGAAAAGATAAGTTAATAAAAAATTCTTGCAGCACAGCCTATTAAAAGGAGGTTAAAAATTTCTAAAAAATCCGGGTGAAAATTTCACCCGGATTTTTAATGAAAATAATCTTCCGGCTGTGCCGGTAGTAAAGTAAACTTAAGCTTTGTAGCAAAAAAACTCCTTTCATGATATACTATTTATACATTTCGACGTGTGTAAATAATAAAGCAAAAGGAGTTTTTAATCATTAATAATATATTTAAAAAGAAAATACTAGTGATTACTTAATAAAGTTATCACATACTAAATAGAATTGCAAATACCATATTGTATTTACATCTAAATATATGAGGAGAATATTTTATGAAGAAAGATGGAAAAAATATTAAGAGTGTTGTGTTATTTGAATGAAGTAAAAATTGTAAAAGCGGAAGTTTGCACAGATCATATTCATATATTTGTAGCAATACCGCCCAAATTATCAGTATCAAAATTTATAGAAATATTAAATGGCAAAAGTAGCCTCATAATTTTTCAGAGATGGTCAAATTTGATATAAAAATTTGATCAATAAAGTTTTTGATGTAGAGGTTACTATGCAGATATTGTTGAAAAAAAAAAAAATAGCAGAATATGTGAGAAATCAATAAAAAAAGATAGGATGTATAATCAAATATCAATAAAAGAATATTTAGATCCGTTTAAAGATAAAAATAAATAGTACAAATATCAGAAACATACAAGCACGCGTCAAAAAGATAAATTAAAAATCTACATATACAGTTTATATTATATATAAAACATAATATAGTAAGCATTTAACTGTCATTTGTGACTCTTTTTTTTGCTTCATCTTTTCTATTTTCACCAAGTTTTAAACTTAAAAAAGCTGATGCTCCACCACCAAACATTAATGAAAATGCAAGACATATCATTGTAAGTGGAAATACAACATTTGTAGCTCCATTTCCTAAATATACAAAACCCCATCCTATAAATATCTGATCAACAATATTATATAACGAATTTACCACTAAAGATATTATGCAAGGTACTGAAAATTTTCTAATTAATTTACCTATTTTTTCTGTTCCAAGTATATTTTCTTTTTGTTCCATAATAACTCCTTTCACATAGAAAAAACGCAATACCACCATAGTATTGCATTTTTGCAACTTAATTATTATATCACAAATTTTTATTTGAGTAAAGTTTATCTTTTATTTTTCTACTCTTTTATTTTCCTCCTCTTTATTCTCTCATCATTTAATATATATTCAAATTCATCTATATTATTTTGTAAATGCTTTAAAAGATTTTGGGGCAAAAATAAATAATCTTTAAAATTATTTACATCTATCCAGAAAAATTCTAACTTATCTTTTTTTCTTTCTTCTATTGATTTAAATACTTCCTTTTGATACATTGATTCATCACAAAACTTCATTTCATGAACAATCAATATCTCATGATATTTTTTCCCTTTTACTTCAAAAAAATTTTCAACATAAGATGATGATTTAACATATTCTGTATCTGCTCCTATTTCTTCTAAAATTTCTCTTTTTAAAGCAGTTATGCTATCTTCGCCTGATTTGATTCTACCACCAATTAAAATTACATGTTTTTTACTCTTTTCATGGTGGACCAATATTTTATTCTTGTTCTTTATTATTGCCCCTACTCTAAAATTAAATAAATTATCACCAATATCCAAACTTATATCCATATGATTCCTCCTAATAATATTTAGAATATTATACCATATAGTTATATACTTTTCTAGATTTTTGAATATTTTTCAAATATTTTTTCAACATCAATACTCTTGCAAAACTCATCTAATGATTTATCCGAATACCAGTCATCAACTTTTATATTACCATACTTAAGTACACATATTTGTGCATCTTTAGATAAAAATAAATTATGTGATTCATTTGGACCTACTGCAATAACATCACCTATCTTAGCAACTTTTTTAATTACACATTTATCTTTTTTAGTTACCATTATTATTTTTCCAGACTGTACCACATAAACTTCATTACATAATTTATGGTAATGAGAGTTTTGCCACTCATAATTTTCACCGCTTTTTGTTACACTATATATAGTATTATCATCAATTTTAAATCTATATCTAAGTTCTGTATTAGGCATTTTTTCTACCGAGAACAAAACATTGTTTTTATTTAGTTTCATATCATCTGTCATAACTTTCATTTATCTCCCCATTCTAAAAAATAATTATATATTGTATAAATTACTTATTCAATATATTTTACATAGTTTCCTAAAACTTGACAAAAATATACAAATTTATTCCTTTTTATTTTTTAATTTAAAAAATATAATCTTAGGTTTTATAATTTTTATATACAAATATGCTAGCACACATATTATTAAGAAAATAATAATAGGAAGCTTAAACATATTAAATATACTTGCTATTTTAGTATAATTATTTCCTAAATAATACCCTGAAAGTACAAAAATTAATGTCCAAGGAATACTTCCAAGTGTAGTATATATAACAAATTTTTTAAAATTTAATTTAGATATTCCAATTGGAAGAGAAATAAAAGTTCTAACTATTGGAAAAAATCTACAGATAAAAGCTGCTCTCATTCCATATTTTTCAAACCATTTATCAGATTTATCTATATCTTTTTGCTTCATAAAGAAAAATTTACCATACTTTATTATAAACTTCCTTCCACCATAATATCCCATAGCATATATAACAATTGCACAAAAAACACTTCCTATAAGTCCTATAATAAATGCTCCTAAAAGTGAAAATTTTCCACTACTTGCAAGGATTCCTCCTGTTGCAAGTATTAATTCACTAGGAATTATAATAATAACTGCCTCTAGTACCATAGCAATAAACATTCCAAAGTATCCAAAACTTCCAATCAAATTAACTATATATTCTTCCATTTCATACCTCTTTATATATTATAATTAATTTAAATTCAATTTATTCTTTTTAGTAACATAATATACAAGCATAAAAAATATACTAAAATTAGATAGGAGATGATGTATGCTATGTATCTAACTATTGATAAAAAACATATTATATTAAGTTTAGTAATATGCACTATACTTGCATGTTCTATTGGATTTGTATATAACAATGTATTTGCTGCTAAAGGAAATTGGGGACTTAGTTTTAAGGAAAATGGAGAAGCTCCAGATGGAAATGCTACTTCTGATTTTTTAAAGCAATATGATTCATATTATATTGGTGATACAACACAGAAAAAAGTTTATCTAACATTTGATGCTGGATATGAAAATGGATATATGCCTCAAATATTAGATGCATTAAAGAAAAATAACGTTAAAGCTACTTTTTTTGTAGTTAGCACCTTTATGAAGACAAATCCCGAACTTGTAAAACGTATGGTTGATGAAGGCCATATTGTGGGAAATCACACAATGACTCATCCAAACATGTCAAAAATGTCTACTATGGAGGATTTTAAATCAGAAATTGAACCAATGGAAGAAATGTACAAAGAAATTACAGGAAAAGATATGAAAAAATTTTATAGACCTCCTCAAGGTGTATATAGTGAATTAAATTTAAAAATGGCACATGAACTTGGTTACAAAACAATTTTTTGGAGTCTTGCCTATGTTGACTGGTACCAAGATAAGCAACCTTCTAAAGAAGAAGCTTTTAATAAATTAATTCCTCGTCTTCATAATGGAGCTATTATACTGTTACATAGCACATCAAAAACAAATGCTGAAATTCTAGATGAATTAATACAAAAAATTAAGCAAGAAGGATATGAATTTTCAGATTTGGAAGAACTTACAGGTACAAATAACTAACATAATATAAAAAGGATATAACAAAATTTAGTGTTTTAGTTATATCCCTTTTTCTTTATATTTCATTATAAAATTTAATCATATTCTTCTTCATATTTTTAATATATTATTTCAACATTTGACTGTTTCAAATAATTTGCAAACTGATTAATAGTCATACTCCTATTTGCATAAATTCTTGGAATTCTATATAAGTCATGTTTCTTTGAATTATATACTCCACCCGTCATAGCTAAACCATATTTGTATATTTCTTTTGCTTTATTTACAATTGTATCGTTATATTTTCCAATTGGATAGCATATTGTATCAACATTAATGTTATATGTACTATCCAAATATTTTTTTGACTCAACTAATTCCTTTTCCATCTCTTCTAAAGAAAGTGATGTAAGCTCTCTATGAGATAAAGTATGCGTTTGAACTGAAACAAGTCCACTATCAACCATTTCTTTAATTTGATCTGTTGTTAAATAGTTTGGTCCATTTACATAGTTGCATATTATATATATACTAGCCTTCTGATTATATTTCTTTAGCAATGGATATGCATTGTTATAAAAATAAACAAAACAATCATCAAATGTAAGTGCCACGGGTTTAGTATAATTTGATAAATCTTCTATTTCATTTACAAATACAGTTTGGTATCCATTATCAACTATATATTTTAATTGCTCTTCAAGTGTGGAAGGTTTTACAAAATTTTCAGTATCTAAATTATCTCCATAATCATCTAAAATAAAATGATACATAAATATTGGCAGAGAAACATTAAGCTCTTTATATATCTTTTTTTCATTTTGAGCTTTAGATATATTTTCAATGTTAACACTATTATCTCTTGATTCATCGTTTACAAAGTCTTGCTTCTTTTTATTCTTTTGAACTACAAATAAACATAACATACATAAAGCTGTTATTAAAGCAACTATAACAATAATTGCTATCATTTTCTTTTTATTTAAATTTACCTTCTTTTCCATATCATAATACCTCTTTTAATATAAATAAATTATAACAATTAATATAAAATATATCAAGATATTATTCAATCTTTTACATATATCGCCAGGACTAAATCATGAAATTTTTTGAAAAAGTCTGTTAATCATTGAAATTAAATGGTTAACAGACTTTTGTTTGTTAAAAATTTGATTTTTTTCAAATT
>QRFC01000098.1_pt1 | contig 92027 bp, 88 predicted proteins | sample 1861061 | NCBI WGS metagenome assembly QRFC01 (sample SAMN09711282, study PRJNA482702) | Human gut metagenome, whole genome shotgun sequencing project.
AATGAATGACGGAGTTCGGAAGAGTAATAACGCAAAATGAGCATAACCTTCACAACGGCAACTTCCAGTTTGGCGAACTGATAAAATCCCTTTAGGAACGAAAGGGCACACTTCTATACTCTCTATCGAGAGTAGTGCGTCCTGTGGAGCTGTATTCTCTGTCAGCAGAAGAAAACTGCCAGACCGAGAATGTTTCGTCACTTTGTTCCGTCAAGGGAGCTACACTCCCTTGCGACGCTTGTGCGTCTATCCCTTGTGGACTTGCCGTCCGCAAACGGTTTTGACAAACCGTCCGCCGCCAGCAAGTTTGAATTATATGCAGAAAACAATCCTCCGTATGATTGCAGGCATACGGAGGATTCGCTGTTTTATGAACACCGCCCTATTCACACAGGGTGTTCTTTTTCCATGTACTGCCGTGTTTAGGCCAGCGTCTCCATCTCCTTGTTGACGCTCTCCTCGCAGCTACGCATAGCCAGGATGGTTTTTTCCATCAGCTCCTCGATGGTCCAGCCCAGGCGCTCCGCGCCGGTGTTGATCACGTCCCGGGAGCAGCCGGCGGCGAACTTCTTGTCCTTATACTTCTTCTTCAGGCTGCTGACCTCCATGTCCATCACGCTCTTGCTGGGGCGCATACGGGCGGCCGCGCCGACCAGGCCCGTCAGCTCGTCGGCGGCAAACAGCACCTTCTCCATCTCGTGGGTGGGCTCCACATCGCAGCACAGGCCGTAGCCGTGGGAACAGACCGCGTGGATGAGCTCGTCGGAGCACCCCGCCTTCTTCAGCAGTTCCGGTGCCTTCCGGCAGTGCTGCTCCGGCCACATCTCAAAGTCGATGTCGTGCAGCAGACCCACCGTGGCCCAGAAATCCGCGTCCTCGCCATAGCCCAGCTCATTGGCGTACCAGCGCATAACGCCCTCCACCGTCAAACCGTGGAGAATGTGGAACGGCTCCTTGTTGTACGTTTTCAGCGCCGCCAGCGCCGCCTCGCGGGAGATACATTCTTTCATGGGTAAAGCCTCCTTTGTATACCAGAGACGGGCGCCGCCCGCCCCCTTGATGCTCTTCCGGAATTTGGCGCGCCCGGTGCGGCGCACCCCTTTTCCTATTTGCCTACCATTTTAGCAGGTTATTCTCCGTTGTCAAGGCTTTTTCCAACAAGTTTGCCAGCCGTTTTCCCCGTTCCGCCGCGCGATCCGCCTCCGCCGCCAGCAGCTGCCGCAGGCAGCCGTCCTCCATGCGCGCCGCCAGATCGGCGCAGCCCCGCTGCACCACCGCCTCGCCCACATACACCCGCCGCAGGGCCGCCAGCCACGTCTCCCGTACCCCCGCCGCCGGCGCGGGCGGCTGCCGCCACCGGCCCGTATGCAGAAAATATGCCGCCAGCAGGGCCCGCACCGCCCGCTGCTCCTCCCGGGCCAGCTGTTCCAGCGCCTGCCGGCTCTGCCGGGGCGCACGGACGGCACACCGGCGGCAGCAGGCATACAACGCTGCGCCCTCGGCGATCAGCCCGCCCAGCATCGCCTCGCTGTCCGTCTCCCGCCGCGGCAGCGGGCAGCAGGCCCCCGCGGGACACGGTGCCGCGTCATAGGCCGGCAGCGCCGGCCCCACCCTCTGCCACACCGCCGCCGCGGCGGCAGTATCGTATACCAACGGTGATGGCTCCATACTGAACGCCTCCTTTTCTGTCTATACTATGTGGTGCCGCGGCCCGATGTGCGCCATGGGCGGAAACATATTGCATTTCCTGCCGAAATCTGTTACACTGATATGGTTACGGAACCTGCCCACCACTTTGATGGTGTGAACAGCCACAATACAAACGTTCAGAGAAGGGAGAACCATCCCATGCTGGAATTGCAGAATATCTGCTACCGGGTGTCCACCCCCGAGGGGGAGCAGGACATCCTGAAAAACGTATCCATCACCATCCCCGACCATAAGCTGGTCGTCTTCACCGGCCCCAACGGCGGCGGCAAGACCACCCTGGCCAAGGTCATCATGGGCCTGGTGCAGCCCACCTCCGGCCGCGTGCTGTACAACGGCGAGGACGTGACGGACCTGTCCATCACCGAGCGCGCCAAGCGCGGCATCAGCTACGGCTTCCAGCAGCCGCCCCGCTTCAAGGGCATCACCGTCCATGACCTGCTGCTTCTGGCGGCGGGCGAGGACAAGCTCAGCAAGGACAAGTGCTGCGCCTATCTTACCAAGGTTGGCCTCTGCGCCAACGACTACCTGGACCGCGAGGTGGACGTGTCTCTGTCCGGCGGCGAGGTCAAGCGCATCGAGATCGCCACCATCCTGGCCCGCCGCGGCCAGCTGATGATCTTCGATGAGCCGGAGGCCGGCATCGACCTGTGGTCCTTCGCCCGGCTGACTGAGACCTTCGAGCAGATCCACCGGGAGGGCGCGGCCACCATGGTCATCATCTCCCATCAGGAGCGCATCATCAAGCTGGCCGACGAGATCGTCGTCATCGCCGGCGGCCAGATCGCACACCGCGGCACCACGGAGGAGATCTTCCCTCTGATCCTGGCCGACACGCTGGGCAGCTGTCCCGTACTGGATAGAAAGGAGGGCGCGCAATGATCACCGATATCGACGCCGCTTTGCTGGAAAAGATCGCCGATTTGACCGGCAAGCCCGTGGGCGCCTTCAATATCCGCAAGGACTCCGGCTGCGAGGCCCGTCAGTCCACCGAGCATATTGCTATCGATCCCCGCAGCGACGGAAAGTCCGGCATTGACATCCGCATCAAGCCCGGCACCAAGGGTGAGAAATGCTACATCCCCGTCATCATCAGCCACAGCGGCCTCAGTGAGCTGGTCTATAACGACTTCTACGTGGGCGACGACTGCGACGTGGACATTATCGCCGGCTGCGGCATCCACAACTCCGGCTGTGACGAAAGCCGCCACGACGGCATCCACACCTTCCACATCGGCAAAAATTCCAAGGTCCGCTATGTGGAAAAGCACTTCGGCGAGAAAGACCCCGGCCAGACCGGCGGCAACATCATGAACCCCAAGACCGTGGTCTACCTGGGCGAGAACGCCACCATGCAGATGGAGACGATCCAGATCCGCGGCATCGACTCCACCAAGCGCGAGACGGACTTCTTCTGCGAAGCCGGCAGCGAGGTAGTGGTCACCGAGCGCCTGCTGACCCATGGCGCTCAGGAGGCCGAGAGCGATATGCGTATCGAGCTCAACGGCCACGACGCCCGCGGCCGCGTCATCTCCCGCAGCGTGGCCCAGGACCGTTCCCACCAGATCTTCCACCCGGTGATGGTGGGCAACGCCCAGTGCTTCGGCCACGTTCAGTGCGACAGCATCATCATGGGCGACGCCCGCATCGAGTCCGTCCCGGCCATCACCGCCAACTGTCCCGACGCCCAACTGATCCACGAGGCCGCCATCGGCAAGATCGCCGGCGACCAGCTGCTGAAGCTGGAGACGCTGGGCCTGACGCCGGAGGAGGCGGAGGAGACGATCCTCAAGGGCTTCCTGGCATAACACATATGGCTGCGCCGCCTTTCGTGCGAAAGGCGGCGCACTTTTTTGCGCCCGCCCTTGCGTTTCCACGCAAAAAATGGTATTATATCAAGTTGAGAAACAACTTCCCCGGCCCCCTGCGCCGGACAGAAATACAAAGGAGGCTCACCTTATGAAGCTGGGTATCGAGGGTGCTCCCATCGGCAAAGTATCTTCATAAATATCCATATATCTCCATGTTTTGAGAAATTCAAAACTTTTTGGCTCACATAAGTCCATGTAAATCAATGTATCTCCCCAGCAAAAAGGTGAGTAAAAGGTGAGTGCCAAGGACGAGCCATGTAACACATATAAAAAGCAGGAAGCCCTCAGCAAAAGCTGAGAGCTTCCTCTTTTCATGCGGCATAATATACGTAAATCTCATGGTATCCAGCAGAGGCATTCCAACGAACCACACAGTTGACGGCGGAAGCGCAACCCTCAGGAACTTCATCAACAGGACTCCAACGTCCAAGGCGGATGGCAGTTTCCTTAACATAATCCACATTCTGCTTTATTGCAGACTCGACCCATTCCTGATTCCAGCAAGACTCAGGGCAATCGCGCTCCAGAAAAACAGGAGGGAAATAGCTTCGGCATCCACTCCAAATCTCGAAACCAATACTTTCAGCGTAAGCATTTCCTGCCGCAACAGCGGCGGCGCAATCAATGTCCGCCTTGCCGGTAGGAGTGGGAACTATAACCTCAACGTTTTCCCAATCCGCCCGGTCGCTGGAACCACCGCCCGTGGAGCCGGTGTTGCCAGTGTTCCCGCCAGAGGGAGTTTCAGGGGTGGTAATCTGCTTGTTGCTCTGATAGTACACCCACGCCTCATCGGCGGTGCGTCCACCGGCAGCCTTGGCAGAGCCTGCACCCCACTGACCATCTGCGCTGACACCGTACCATCGCTGCATTTCCTTGACTTGGCTGGTGGTCAGACTGCCGTTGCCATAGCCGGGCGTTTCGGACTTGCTCTCGGGTGTGGTATCCTTGGCGGTGTCGGCGGGCTTTTGCTCATCCTGCTTTACATCGTCCTTCTTGGATGTGTCGGGTTTCTGCTCGTCCTTCTTGGTATCATCGGTCTTGGTTTCTTCCTGCTTATCACCGCCATCACCCGCGCCCGGCGTAATCGTTTTGTCCTCCGGCTTTTGCAGATCAGCGGCGGGCTGGTTTTCGTTCGCTGCCGTACCTGAGGCAGTCTGTTCTGTGCCCTGCTTCTCCTCGGCCTTGATGGTCTGTGTATCTTTCGCCCCACAGGCAGCGAGGGAAAGCAGCATCGCCAGTGTCAGCAAGAGTATACCGATTCTTTTCATGGAAGGTCCTCCCTTTCTGTTGCATTGATGTGCTTAGTGTATCACCATTCTATGCGCTATGCAAGTCACAACTATGCTATTTTTATACCACCATGCTTGAGGATATAATATATCCAACAAGTGAGGTGCTGTATGGACGTTTTGCAGAAATTAAGGCAGCTTCAGCAGGAGCGCGGTTGGTCGGACTATCGAATCGCAAAAGAGGCGAAGCTGTCGCCCAATACGGTTTCTAATATTTTCCGCCGTGGTACACTTCCGAGTGTGTCCACATTGGAGGCCTTATGCGGCGCGTTCGGTATCACCGTGGCGCAGTTCTTCGCGCAAGACGAAATGGTGGAGGTATCGCCGGAGGTGCGGGAACTGCTGAAGGAATGGAAAGTGCTGACCGACACACAAAAGGCCGCCGTTCTGCAAGTCATGCGGTCGTATAGGGCGTGAAACACAATTTATTGAGAATTTCACTTGACATCTGCACAATGTGTGGTAGTATAGAATTATAATTACGAAGATATTTTTATATAAGGCGCAAAAGCGCCGTTTTCAAGTCACCATAATACATTAGACAGTTATCCCTTTTAAGGGATAGCTGTCTTTTTTTGCGTTTTTATCTTGAAAGGAGAGTTATAAGATTGTTTTATGCACAAAACTTTGACTTTTTGACTGTTTTGCGGGATAATTTGCCTATTTTTGCACCAAGCAGCAGCGTTAACAAAATTCCGTTGCTCGACATTCCCTCTAAGCAAAAATCCATAACTGCTAAAAACACCACGGAGGAGGCGATTGTATGGTTGTTGGAGAAAAGACCATCGTATCTGCTGTTGGTGTTGGTGAAGCGATTTAGTTACCATGGTCAACTTCATCCACGTGGATGGAGTCGGTGACGTGCCAAAAGAATTCTTTAATCCCCCTATCCCTATTAAAGAAAAAATTTTCTATAGGAAAGAAGAACTGAATATGTCAAACGCGGCGCTTGCTCGGACGACCGGTATGAGCAACTCCACCATCTCTCGTATTATAAACGAGGGAATTTGTTTGACACCTAAGGGGCTGGCGGCAATTATAGCTGCCTTGAAAGTTCCTTGTACAGAAGAAGATGCGTGGTGGGATTCGTATGAACCGTGGCGCCCTATTTACAGATATGGGCGTACACAGGGATGGAGTTTAGAGAAAATCAATTTGCTCCTTGACGCATGTGGAAAACCCTTGCTCTCAAGTTTTGAATAAATCTTAATTATAGCTCCGTTATTTTGAAAAACGTTGCGTGCGACGCAACGTTTTCGCGGGAAGTGTGAGATATACTGAAGGCACGATCGATCGACAAACCAAAAGATAGAAAAGAGGAACAAAAAACATGATTAAGCTTAAAGATATCAAGGTAGACGTGGCTTCAACGTTGGGAGATCGGTTCCTTTTGACGGGGATCACGCCGAAGTACGTTTATGCGGAGGGAGAGAAAACTGACAAGGCAGACGGCACCTACTACAATGTTCTCTGCACCGACCGGGGCTATATGTCCGTTAGGGTATCGGTTCCTGGGGAATCTAAGATTTCAGTGGAAGATGCGGCAAAAAATCCAAACATTAGATTTGATGGGATGGTTATTCATCTTTACTACATTGACAAAAAGGTGGTTATTACCGTGACTGCTGAAAACATTCATGTTTTGAAAACTTGACTCGACCGCCCCGCCGAGCCCGTGGGGGGCTTCATAAAAGTACTCCGCGGGCTCCCTTATTTGGGGCGGTCAAGACCGGAATTTGCACAATTTGAAAAACGGTAGAGGCAGATTTATGGTGCCCTTACTGGGAAAGGAGACCAACAGTGAAAGACAGTGTCACCAAATCATGGTTTGCCGTGCTGAACAATCCGGCCGAACACGGATATGCGGGTACGCCTGAGGAAGTGTGTTCCCGCCTACGGGACGAGTGGCTGATAGGCGGCACAGAACGGACAGGGGCATGGGCGTTCTGCGTTTCAGCGGATGGGCTGCCGCACGTACATATGGTTCTTGAGGATGTCAAGGCGATGCGGTTTTCTGCGGTAAAGATGAGCTATGCCGCAGGGGCGCATTTTGAGGTCACCAAGGGCACCAAAAAGCAGGCAGAATCCTATATTGAAAAACAACCACCTTTTGATGAAAAGGGTGAGCAGGTCATTTGCATCGTCCGTCACGGCGAAATCAAGGCGGCGCAGGGCAAGCGAAGTGATTTGGATGAAATTGCGGCTTTGCTGGATGCTGGGCTGACACCTGAGGAAATTTTCCGACAGGAGTTTCGCTTTCGTCGGTATGAGCGTATGGTAACCGCTGAATATATGGAACGCAAACGCCGAGGAACGCCTGTACTGCGAGAGATAAAGGCGCATTATTTTGTAGGAAACTCTGGAACAGGGAAATCTCATAAATATGTGGAACTTTGCGAAGAGTACGGCGAAGACAAAATCTACCACGTCACTGACTATCTGAACGGTGGATTTGACCTTTATCGGGGGCAACCTATACTGTTTCTGGACGAGTTTAAGGGTGGTATTCCGTATGGTGTATTGTTATCTATACTCGATAAGTACAAATCGCAAATTCATGCTCGGTATGCCAATATATTCGCCCTCTGGGATGAGGTTTACATCGCTTCAATCTTCCCACCGGAAGCACTATATGCGTTAATGGTTCCACCAAGTTTGCAAAAATCTGACCCAATTGAGCAGTTCTTTCGCCGCCTGACGGATATAACATATTGCTTTCGCGATGGTGATAGTTATCATCGATACACGCAATCAATGACAGAATATGTGGGTTACAATGAGTTGCAAGCCGAAGCGTTGGAACGGACACCCCTGTCGGAATAAATACCCCAATTCCTATGCTGATTAGCAAGATGGGTGGGGCAGTATTACCCCACCCGTCTTCGTTACAGTTACAAAATGCAAATACATAAGGAGAAGTCTATGACATCAGATTTTAAGCTTACAGTACTGTGGCTTTTTATAAAAAAAGGAACGAAAAATATTCGCTCAGACCGTCAGACGCGGACGAGGGCAATCGTTGCCGTGGTTGCTTTCGTGCTGCTGTTCCTCTTGACGATGCTGAGTGTCCCTGATGGCGCACTGGCCGCGTTTGAGCGTGGCTTGTACGGGATGGCATTCGCCATCTTCGGCGTAATGCTGGCGGCTTTTGGAACGGCTGCGGCGGGACTGCCGCGTGGTTTTCTTTCCATCGCGCAGGACATTCAACGCATTGGGCTTAAAAACGCAGCAGGAGAGCATCCTGTTCTCATAGACCGACACAAGGAAGATGAAACAGTGGAGGTGCTGACTTTTCTCAGTCACGGCGTACACCTCACGCAATTTGAGGATCACCGCGAAAAACTGGAAAGCGCATTGGATATTAACATTATTTCCATCGAACAGGGCAAAAATAACCGTACCGTGCAGCTGAGAGTTGTCCCTGCCAGCGGTGCGCTGCCTGCTATACTTCCATGGACAAATCGCTATCTAAGCCGCGAGGATTTTGTGCTGGTACTGGGACGCGGCCTTGCTGGGCTTGTGACTGTAAACTTGGCAACAACACCGCACATTCTCCTCGGAGGTTCTACCGGGAGTGGGAAAAGCGTCCTGCTCAAGCTGCTCGTGATGGAGTCCATCAAAAAGGGCGCGGTGGTCTGCGTGGCGGACTTTAAGGGCGGCGTGGATTACCCCGCCGTTTGGCACGAACACTGCCGCTTTTGCTTTACCTTGGAGGAGTTGGTGCCGCTGCTGGACGAACTTCTTGCTATCTTGGAGGAACGCAAGCGGCTTTTCAAGAATGCTGGCTGCGCCAATTTGGGCGAATATAATGCGACCACAGATGAAAATCTGCCCCGCTATATCTTCGCTTGCGATGAGGTGGCAGAGGTGCTGGACAAGACCGGCTTGAGCAAAGAACAAAAAGAACAGGCCGCGCAGGTGGAGAGCAGGCTGGCTACTATCGCACGGCAGGGGCGCGCTTTTGGTATTCACTTAATTTTGGCTACGCAGCGGCCTGACGCCAACATCCTCGCGGGGCAAATCAAAAATAACATCGACTGTCGCATTTGCGGACGGGCAGATAATGTTCTGTCCCAAATCATTCTCGACAGTACGGATGCTGCTTACCGTATCCCCAAAACGTCGCGTGGGCGCTTTTTGCTCCATGACGGGACGGTATTTCAGGCGTTTCTTTTTGACGACAAGACACTATAAAGGTGAACGCCATGGATTCAGACTCACGTATCCCTATTGACAAAAAGCTGTTACTTACCATCAAGGAAGCCGCTGCATACTCCCATATCGGCATCAATCGTATTGACGCTATGCTGCGGGAGGAAGGTTGTCCCTTCGTACTGTATGTGGGCAGTCGGAAACTGGTTAAGCGAAAAGAATTTGAGGAATACATTTCCAGCCGCTTCGTCGTTTGATGGGCGCGGGATGCCCTGTCGCCGCTGTGTGGCAGGGCATTTTTGCACCTTGCAGTTAAGAAAAATACCGTTTATCTATTGAGAAAGTGAAGCTACCGTGGTACAATTATCGCGTTACATGGCTCATTTCTCTGTGGCAGAGAGGAGCTAAATATGGGAAAAAGTTTGAAAGGAAAAGAGCTTGGAAAAGGTATAGGTCAAAGAAAAGATGGCCTGTACTACGCACGATGCACAGACAAAGCGGGAAGGCGTTTGGAAAAGTGCTTTCAGAATTTGAGGGATGCCCAAAATTGGCAGAAAGAGCAGCTGTATCATCAACTGTACCCGTCGGTAAAGCCGAAGCCTGTCCCTATGACGGTAAACGCATGGGAGACATTTTGGCGAGAAAATCTGCTCACCGGCTTGGCTGCGAACACCATACGGAACTATCGGGAACGTTATGAAAAGAATGTAAAGCCCATATTAGGCGATATGCTGCTGACGGACGTGAAGCCCATGCACTGCAAAACCGTACTTAACAGCATGACCGTCTCCTATGCCGGTTCTACTATCCGACAGACCTATATCACGATGGGGACGATGTTCAAGGCTGCCAAGGAAAACGGGCTGATTGACACACACCCGCTGGACGGGGTGCGGTTTGATGCCTCTGTAAAAGCGCCGGACGAAATCCACTTTCTGACGGTCACGGAACAGGCGAAGTTCATGGAGGCGGCAAAGTGCTCCCACAACTACGCACAGTATGCCTTGATTTTGGAGACAGGCTTGCGTACCGGCGAAATGATTGGTCTGACATGGGACGCTATTGACTGGGAACGGCACACACTGACGGTTAACAAGACGTTGGAGTTCCGCTATAAGCAGCAGGAGTGGCGGGCAGGGCCTCCGAAAACCAAGAAAAGCTACCGCACGATACCGTTAACGGATACTGCCTATCAAATCCTGTGGGACTTGTATCAAGTTCGGGAATACCGCAAAGAAGCCCCCGAGCTGGATAAGGTGCTGACCTACGTTGACCGGCGGTCAGCGGAAAAGACAAAGATGAATATGCGTGACCTTGTCTTTATCAACTTCCGTACCGGAATGCCCGCAAAGAACAGCAGCTATGATACGCATTTATATAAGTTGTGTGACCGGGCAGGTATAGAGCATTTCTGTATGCACGCCCTGCGCCACACCTATGCTACACGGGCAATCGAGCGTGGGATGCCGCCCAAGGTATTGCAAAAGCTGTTGGGTCATGCCAGTATTAAGACCACAATGGACAAATACGTCCATGTGACTGATGACTCCCTCTTTCAAGCTGTGCGCCAATTTGAAGAAGCAAAAAGCGCGTAAAAAGGTGAGTAAAAGGTGAGTAAATCACCCGTCAAAAAGTTTATAATTGAAGAAAGTTCTAAAAATCGCGAGATTGAACCATTATTCTGCAACTTTCTTCCTCGAAAATAAAGGAGAAAATGAAGATATGAAATTAGGTATCGTCGGATTACCAAATGTTGGCAAAAGCACCCTGTTCAACGCCATCACCAACGCCGGGGCAGAGAGCGCCAACTACCCCTTCTGCACCATCGAGCCCAACGTGGGCGTGGTGGCCGTGCCGGACCCACGGCTGGACAAGCTGGCGGAGATGTACCAGCCGGACAAAAAGACGCCCGCCGTCATCGAGTTCGTGGACATCGCCGGTCTGGTGAAGGGCGCCAGCCAGGGCGCCGGCCTGGGCAACAAGTTCCTGGAGAATATCCGCCGCACGGACGCCATCGTCCACGTGGTCCGCTGCTTTGACGATGAGAACATCATGCACGTGGTGGCCGATGCCAGCCAGAACGTCCCCGTGGACCCCCTGGGCGACATCGAGACCATCGACCTGGAGCTGATCATGGCGGACCTGGAGATGGTCAACCGCCGGGTGGAGAAGGCCACGAAGGCCGCCAAGGGCGATAAGAAGTTCCTCCATGAGGCCGAGGTGTTCAAGGCCCTGGCGGCGCATCTGGACAGCGGCAAGTCCGCCCGCACCTTCGAGTGCGATAAGGACGACCGCGCCATCGTCGAGACGGCGGACCTGCTGAGCCTCAAGCCCATCATCTACGCCGCCAACATGGACGAGGACGGCTTCGCCCACTATGAGGACAACAAGTACTTCCAGTCCGTCCGCGATCTGGCCGCCAGGGAGGGGGCCCAGGTGCTGCCCATCTGCGCCAAGCTGGAGCAGGACATCGCCGAGCTGGATGACCCGGAAGAGCGCGCCATGTTCCTGGCGGACCTGGGCATCGAAAAGTCCGGTCTGGACCGTCTCATCCAGTGCAGCTATGACCTGCTGGGTCTCATCTCCTTCCTGACCTACGGTAAGGACGAGTGCCGCGCCTGGACCATCAAAAAGGGCACCAAGGCTCCCCAGGCCGCCGGCAAGATCCACTCCGACATCGAGCGCGGCTTCATCCGGGCCGAGACCATCAACTTCGACGAGATGATGGCCTGCGGCGGCAGCGTGGCCGCCGCCAAGGAAAAGGGCCTGCTGCGCTCCGAGGGCAAGGAGTATGTGGTCAAGGACGGCGACATGATCTACTTCCGCTTCAACGTGTAACGACCTCTGCCTGCCATTGCAGGACCGGCCCCGCCGGTCCTGCTTTTTTCGCGGTTTTCCAAGCATCTGTATGCCTGCCGCGGTGCGCCGCGGTTTTCTTCTGCGGAAACCCGCCAAAAACCTTAATGGTGTAAAGCGCGAATTGGCGAATTACCTAAAAATATTGTGAATTTTTCTACAAAACACAGACAAAAAAGGCTTGTGAATAAATCGTGAACGCGCTATAATGATGCTGTGATTGTGAAAAGTCTCACGATCCAATTATGAGGAGAGATCAGAAAGGAAAACGGAATTATGGAAAAACGGTATACCCTGCCCGTAGCCATCGCATTGGTGGTGGGCACTGTCATCGGCTCCGGCGTGTTCTTCAAGGCCGAAGCTGTCCTGACGAAGACCGGCGGTAATTTGTCTGTCGGTATTCTGGCATTCATCATCATGGGCGTTGTCATGATCATCAGCGCCTGCACCTTCGGCGTCGTGGCACAGAGTCACGAGGGCGTGGAGGGTCTGGTGGGCTACGCCAGTGCCTCCTGCGGTAAGACCTACAGCTACTATGTGGGCTGGTTCATGGCCGTCATCTACTACCCCTCCCTGGTGTCCGTGCTGAGCTGGCTGCCCGCCCGCTACTTCGGCGTACTCATGGGCTGGGACGACGCTGTGGTCGGCGGCCGCACCATGATGCTGGCCGGTGTTTTCATGATCGTTACCTACACCATGAACGCTCTGGCTCCCAAGCTGGCCGGTAAGTTCGCCATCGCCACCACCATCATCAAGCTGATCCCCCTGCTGCTGATGGCCGTTGTCGGCACCATCGTGGGTCTGACCAGCGGCATGACCGAGTTCAACTTCTCCAATGTCGTTACCGAGATGCCCTTCACCGAGGGCCTGTTCGGCGCCATCGTGTCCCTGGCCTTCGCCTTTGAGGGCTGGATCTGCGCCACCTCCATCGGCAGCGAGCTGAAGGATTCCAAGAAGAACATGCCCCGCGCGCTGCTGATCGGCACCGTGATCGTTGCTATCGTGTACGTGATCTACTATGTCGGTCTGGCCGGCGCCGTGGAGTCCGAGGTCATGATGGCCGGCGGCGAGGCCGGCGCCAAGATCGCCTTCCAGAACATCTTTGGCCAGGTGGGCGGCGCTGCCATCTTCGTGTTCGTCGTCATCTCCTGCTGGGGCACCTGCAACGGCCTGACAATGGCTGTTACCCGCGGCATGTTCGATCTGGCCGTTGAGAGCGGCAGCCCCAAGCTGGCCATGTTCAAGAACGTGGACGCCAACACCAACATGGCCAACAACTCCGCTGTGTTCGGCCTGCTGGTCAGCTCCCTGTGGCTGCTGTACTTCTACGGCGGCACTATCATGGGGGGCTTCGGCCCCTTCAAGTTCGACTCCTCCGAGCTGCCCATCATCACCCTGTACGCCATCTACATCCCCATCTACATCGCCCTGCTCAAGCGCAAGGATCTGTCCGGCTTCCGCGGCAAGGTCATGCCCGTGCTGGCCATCCTGTGCTCCCTGTTCATGGTGTTCGCCGCTATCTACTCTCACAAGATAAACGTGGTGTATTACCTGATCGTCTTTGTGGTCATTGAGGTCATCGGCGCGTTCTTCAAGAGCGGCAGGAAGGCGTAACAAGCGTATAACGCACGTCCATGTGTGTTCCCCTTTTGCATTGGGACGGGCGTCGGCTCTGCCGGCGCCCGTCCCGCCTTTTCCGCAGGCGGCAGCGCGCCCTTCGGCCGCCTCAGCCGCCGCACCGTGGGCCGCGGCGCGGTGCTCCTGAAGGAGCAGATCACCCTCCTGGGGGGCATCGGCATCCTGCTGATCCCGGGCAGTATCCTCCTGCCCCACCTGCCGACCCATCTGTCCGGCCAAAAATGTGCCGTACCGCAAAAAAACGACGACTGCATATAGCAATGTGCCTCGCAGTTTGCTATAATACTTCATTAAGAGCAAGATAAAGTGACCATAAGCGCAACATAAAATAACCTGAATGTAAAGGAACCTGCCACATGAATTTCCCTCTTTGCCCCCGCTTTCAGGCCGTTCTTTTCGACATGGACGGCACACTTTTAGACACTCTATCGGATATGCAGGACGCTGTAAACCATATCCTGCTTGAAAATGGTTGGCCGCAGCGCACCCTCGAGGAAATACGCGCCTTCGTCGGCAACGGCGCCGCGAAGCTCATGGAGCGCGCCATCCCCGAACCCATTGCGCCCCAACGGTTTCAAGAGATTTTGAGTGCCTACAAGGACTGGTATCAGGCCCATAATTGCGTAAAGACCGCGCCGTACCCCGGCATTCCGGAGGTCCTGGCGGAGCTGGAAAAAATGGGTGTGAAGACCGCCGTTGTCTCCAACAAGCCGGACGCCACCACCAAGGCGCTGGCGGAAAAGTTTTTCCCCGGTATGCCGGCCCTCGGCCAGCGGGACGGCGTGGACCCGAAACCATCGCCAGCCCTTGTGGCACAAGCGCTTTCGGCTCTCGGCGTCCGCCCGGAAAATGCCGTGTATGTGGGCGACAGCGAGGTAGATGTGGCCACGGCCCGCAACGCCGGTCTGCCGCTGATCGCCGTCAGCTGGGGCTTCCGCGGCCGCGAGAAACTGGAAATTGCCGGTGCGGAACACATCGCGGACACCGCCCCGCAGCTGCTGGAAATGCTGTGCAGATAGCGTCGTCCGATAAAATTTTTTCTTGACATCCGCAAAAAAGGTGATACAATAACCCCATACTTCAAAAACCGTTGAGTAAGAGGAGTAATCGCACAGGAAACTTTCAGAGAGCCGCGTATCGGTGAAAGCGTGGCAGCGGAACGTGCGGTGAATGGACTTACGAGGGCGGGGAGAAAGCCAGATGGCGAGTAATACCCGACGGCAGCCGCGGCCGTTATCCCGGCGGAACGCATGACAGTGCGCGCAAAGTGGGCGTTTTTACGCCAATATGGGTGGTACCGCAGGCTTGTATTTTCAGTCTGTCCCATGGATTTTCCATGGGACAGACTTTTTTGTTGTCTCGAAAAAACATTTCTCATACAGAAAGGAATCACGATTATGGGTAAGATCATCCTCACCGGCGACCGTCCCACCGGCCGCCTGCACGTGGGCCACTATGTGGGCTCCCTCCGCAACCGCGTCATCCTGCAGAACAGCGGCAAATTTGAAAAGCTGTTCTTTATGATCGCCGACGCCCAGGCCCTGACCGACAATTTCGACAACCCCGGTAAGGTGCGGGAGAACATCCTACAGGTGGCGCTGGACTACATGGCCTGCGGTCTGGACCCCGCCAAGTGCCATATGTTCATCCAGTCCGTGGTGTGTGAGCTGACGGAGCTGACCTTCTACTACATGAACCTGGTGACGCTGGCCCGGCTGGAACGCAACCCCACCGTGAAGGCGGAGATCCAGCTGCGGGGCTTCAACCACAGCATCCCCATGGGCTTCCTGACCTATCCCGTCAGCCAGACGGCGGACATCACTGCCTTCATGGCCGACACCGTGCCCGTAGGCGAGGACCAGCTGCCCATGCTGGAGCAGGCCCGCGAGATCGTCCGCCGCTTCAATGAGCTGTACGGCGAGACGCTGGTGGAGCCCACGGCCCTGCTGCCGGACAACGAGGCCTGCCTGCGTCTGCCCGGCACCGACGGCAAGGCGAAGATGAGCAAATCCCTGGGCAACTGCATCTATCTGGCCGACAAGCCGGAGGACATCCGCACCAAGGTCATGGGTATGTTCACCGATCCCAACCACCTACAGGTCAGCGACCCCGGCCAGACCGAGGGCAACCCGGTGTTCATGTATCTGGACGCCTTCTGCAATGATGAGCACTTTGCCAAATACCTGCCGGACTACGCCAATCTGGACGAGTTGAAGGCCCACTATCAGCGGGGCGGCCTGGGTGATGTGAAGGTCAAGAAGTTCCTGAACAACGTCCTGCAGGAGACGCTGGAGCCCATCCGTAATCGCCGCGAGGAGCTGGAAAAGGACCCCGGCTATGTGATGGACGTGCTGCGGCAGGGCACCGAGGCAGCGCAGGCCGCCGCGGCCGATACCCTGGCCAAGGTCAAGCACGCCATGCAGATCGACTATTTTGCGTAACACAGCGTACCGCGCTGACCAATACTGAAAGGAGACAAACACCATGAAAGAACTGAAAAACCGCAGCATTCCCTATAAGATCTATCTCTCCGAGGACGAGATGCCCCGGTATTGGTACAATGTTCGCGCGGATATGAAGAACAAGCCGGCCCCCCTGCTGAACCCCGGCACCCTGAAGCCCATGACGGCGGAGGAGATGGGCCACGTGTTCTGCGCCGAGCTGGTAAAGCAGGAGATGGACGACCATACCCCTTATATCCCCATCCCCGAGGACGTGCGGAATTTCTATAAAATGTACCGTCCCTCTCCCCTGGTGCGCGCCTATTGTCTGGAGGAGAAGCTGGGTACCCCGGCGCACATCTACTACAAGTTCGAGGGCAACAACACCTCCGGCAGTCACAAGCTGAACTCCGCCATCGCTCAGGCCTACTACGCCAAGGAGCAGGGTCTGACCGGCGTGACCACGGAGACCGGTGCCGGCCAGTGGGGCACGGCGCTGAGCATGGCCTGCGCCTATCTGGGGCTGGACTGCCATGTGTTCATGGTGAAGTGCTCCTATGAGCAGAAGCCCTTCCGCCGCGAGGTCATGCGGACCTACGGCGCGGACGTGACCCCCTCTCCCTCCCTGACCACCGAGGTAGGCCGCAAGATCCTGGCGGAGTTCCCCGACACCACCGGCTCTCTGGGCTGCGCCATCAGTGAGGCCGTGGAGTGCGCCGCTTCCACGCCCAACACCCGCTATGTGCTGGGCAGTGTGCTGAATCAGGTGCTGCTGCACCAGTCCGTCATCGGTCTGGAGACGAAGGCGGCGCTGGATAAATACGGCATCAAGCCGGACATCATTATCGGCTGCGCCGGCGGCGGCTCCAATCTGGGCGGCCTGATCTCCCCCTTCGTGGGCGAGATGCTCCGCGGTGAGGCAGACTATAAGATCATCGCCGTGGAGCCGGCCTCCTGCCCCAGCCTGACCCGTGGCGTGTTCAAATACGACTTCTGCGACACCGGCAAGATCTGCCCCATGGCCAAGATGTACACCCTGGGCAACGGCTTTATCCCCTCCGCCAACCACGCCGGCGGCCTGCGGTATCACGGCATGAGCAGCATCGTCAGCCAGCTGTACCACGACGGCATGCTGGAAGCTCGCAGCGTGGAGCAGACCGCCGTGTTCGAGGCGGCGGAGCTGTTCGCCCGCTGCGAGGGCATCCTGCCCGCGCCGGAGAGCAGCCACGCCATCCGCGTGGCCATTGACGAGGCGGTGAAGTGCAAGGAGAACAACGAGGCCAAGAACATCGTCATCGGCCTGACCGGTACCGGCTACTTCGACATGGTGGCCTACGGCAAGTACAACGATGGCGAGATGAGCGACGTCATCCCCACCGACGAGGACCTGCAGCGGGGCTTCGCCTCCATCCCCAGCTTCCCCGGCAACGAGTAAGCACATAGGAATACAGGAAAAAGACCGCCGAAAGGCGGTCTTTTTTATCTGCAGCAGGCGAATTTTCCTCCGGTACTTGACAAACTGCCCGGTTTTGCTATAATAATCAGGTATCTTGTCCGCGAGCGTGCTGGAATCGGCAGACAGGCAAGCTTGAGGTGCTTGTGTCCGTAAGGTCGTGTGGGTTCAAGTCCCATCGCTCGCACCAAAAAAGAAGAGACACACGTTCGTGTGCCTCTTCTTTTTTGGTGCGGCACTTTTGCTGTGCAAAAGTGGTCGCCTGCGGGCGGATGACTGAACGCGAGTGGGGAAACCCGCAAAGGTTTCCCCTCACACTCCCCCTTCCTTGCGGTATGTGGAAGTACGGACAACAAAACCTGTGGGCAGTCACGGAAAAGCCACCCTAAAGGGTGGCTTTTCTTTTTGCTGCGGGCGATAGGGACAGCGTATTTGACAATGGCGGCAGTTCCCTGTACAATGGCAGAAAATACCGCGAGGGAGGGCTATCATGGAATTCTGGAAGATGAACGGGGCAGGCAATGATTTTATCGTGGTGGACGACCGTCGGAACGCCATCCCCGAGAACAGGTGGCCGGAGATCGTCCGCGTCCTGTGTGAGAGGCATATGTCCATCGGCGCAGACGGCTTCATGGTGGTGAAGCCCCCCACCTGTGGCGGCGACTACAAAATGCTGTTCTTCAACTCCGACGGCTCCATAGGCGAGATGTGCGGCAACGGCGCGCGGTGCATCTGCCGCTTCGGGTTCGAGAACGGCCTGGCCGGCGAAACACAGCGGGTAGAGACCACCGCCGGTCTTGTGACGGGCTGGCGAATGGGCAAACGGCTCTACCGCATACGGCTCAACGATCCCTGCCATATGCGGCTGGACGGTACGGCGGAGGTGGACGGCATCACCTACGACTGCGCCTATGTGGAGCTGGGCGACCCCGGCATCCCCCACGCGGCGGTACCTATCGCCGGCTTGAGAGACTATGACACGGCGGCACTGCTCCGGCTGGGCCGGACCCTGCGGCATTATCCGGATTTCCCCAAGGGCGCCAACGTGAACTTTTATGAGATCATCGGTCCGGACCATGTGTACGAGCGCACCTATGAGCGCGGGGTGGAGGATTTTACCTACGCCTGCGGCACGGGCACCGGCTCCGTGGTGACGGTGCTGACGCTGCTGGGCAAGGTCTCCGGCAAGCATGTGCGGGTAGACATGACCGGCGGCACGCTGTATGTGGACGCGGAACGGGACGCGGCCGGCCGCGTCACCGACCTGTATCTGACCGGCCCCACCAACGTGGTCTGCAAGGGTGAGATCACCGACGAAAACCTGGTCCTGTAAAAAAGAGCCGTCCCCCATGGGGACGGCTCTTTTCTTGCATCAGTCCGCCGCAGACAGGTGCAGATGCTCACCGCGCTGGTCCATGGGGATATACGCCTCGTGGGTGGTGACGGCACGGTAGGCCGGGCGCATGATCCGGTGGCAGGTGACCACCTCCTCGATGCGGTTGGCGCACCAGCCGGCAATACGGGCGGAGGCGAACAGCGGCGTGAACACCTCCTCAGGGATGCCCAGCATGGCATACACCAGGCCGGAGTACATATCCACATTGGCACACATGGGCGTGTCGCTGTGCTTGCGTTCCATGACCATGGGCAAGCCCAGCTCCTCCACCTTCTGCAGCAGGGCGAAGTCGTCGGCGTAGCCCTTCAGCTCCGCCATGCGCTGGGCGTACTTCTTCAGCAGCACGGCGCGGGGATCAGACATGGTGTACACCGCGTGGCCCAGGCCGTAGATCTTGCCGGACCGATCGCCCGCCTGGCCGTCCAGCAGCTTGTTCAAGTAGTCCTTGATGGAGCCGTCGTCGTGGGGATCCACATTCTCCTTGATATAGCGGAACATCTCCATGACCTTGGCGTTGGCGCCGCCGTGGAGGGGCCCCTTCAGGGAGCCGACAGCCCCGGCAATGGCGCTGTAAGTGTCCGTGCCGCTGGAGGACATGGCGCGGCAGACGAAGGTAGAGTTGTTGCCGCCGCCGTGCTCCGCGTGGACCATGAGCATCATGTCCAGCAGATGGGCCTCTTCATCGGTGTAGCTCTTGTCCGGGCGCATCATACGGAGGAAGTTCTCCGCCGTGGACAGCTCCGGCACCGGGAAGTGGATATGCAGGGAGTCGCCGTGGAAGTAGTGGCGCTGCACCGCGTAGGCATTGGCCACAATGGACGGGAAATAGCCAACGAGCTTGACGGACTGCAGCAGCATATTGTCGATGGAGGTGTTGTCCGGGTCCGGATCGTAGGAATACAGGCTCAGCACGCTGCGGGCCAGTTCGTTCATGATATTGTGGCTGGGGTGCCGCATGATCATGCCCTCGGTAAAGCCCTCAGGCAGCTTGCGGGCCTGGTTCATGATCTTGTCGAAGTAGGCCAGCTCGCTCTTGGAGGGCAGATAACCCATCAGCAGCAGGTAGGCTACCTCCTCGAAGCCGAAGGTGCCGGCCTTGCGGTGGGCCTCCACGATGTCGGTGAGCTCGATGCCGCGGTAGTACAGCTTGCCGGGGGCGGGAACACGCTGACCGTCCTGCATCAGATAGCCCTGAACACTGCCCACCTTGGACACACCCACCAAAACGCCCGTGCCATCGTTATTCCGCAGGCCCAGCTTTATATCGCCCCGGTAGTGATCCGGACTGATGGCGTACTGCTCCTGGATACTGCGGCTCAGAGGATTGGTATACTGTTTTAAAATTGTGGTATCTTTCTCGGTCATGTCGGTTTCTCCTTTCGCCGCAGGGCGGTACGTTGTTTCATGGGTGATTATACGTCCGCCGCTTTCATTTTGCAAGAGCAAAATTTCAAAATTTCAAAATTTTTTATTTTAACGCAAATTTATCCGTCAGCACTCAAGCTTTTTGCAAAACGCAAATTTCAAACTTGCAATTTTCTTGATTTTCCTCTTGCATTTTCCCAGCATCGTGCTATACTGACTACATTATTGCACGGGCCGCCTGTGCCCGACACTCTGATTTCCCGAAAGGGGTGCTATCCTATGATCAAGCTGCACGATCTTCCCGTCCTCTGGACCGGCGGTGCCGTCCATGAGGCCACACCCGCCATGGCGGCAGCCCGGGAGAAGACCATGGCCTGCCGCATCCTCCGCGCCCACAACAGGGACAACGGCGACGGCCTGCTGCACCTGACGTTCGACAGTCTCATCTCCCACGATATCACCTATGTGGGCGTGATCCAGACCGCCAAGGCCAGCGGTCTGACGGAGTTCCCCGTGCCCTACGTGCTCACCAACTGCCACAACAGCCTGTGCGCCGTGGGCGGCACCATCAATGCCGACGACCATGCCTTCGGCCTGTCGGCGGCAGTAAAATACGGCGGCGACTATGTGCCCGCCAACCAGGCGGTCATCCACCAGTATGCCCGGGAAATGCTGGCCGGCTGCGGCAAAATGGTTCTCGGTTCCGACAGCCACACCCGCTACGGCGCGCTGGGCACCCTGGGCGTAGGCGAGGGCGGCGGCGAGATCGTCAAGCAGCTGCTGCGTAACACCTACGACCTGGCAGCGCCCCAGGTGATCCTGGTGCACGTCACCGGCAGACCCCGCCACGGCGTGGGCCCCCACGATGTGGCCATCGCTCTGTGCGGCGCGGTGTATAAAAACGGCTTTGTGAAAAACAAGGTGCTGGAGTTCGTGGGTGACGGCATCGGCCGTCTCAGCATGGACTACCGCATCGGCATCGACGTCATGACCACCGAGACGGCCTGCCTGACCTCCATCTGGGAGACGGACGGCGCCGTGCGGGACTATCTGGCGCTGCACGGCCGGGCGGGGGACTATGCACCCCTGCATCCGGAGGACGGCGCGTACTATGACGGCCTTATCGAGCTGGACCTGTCCGCCATTGAGCCCATGGCCGCCCTGCCCTTCCACCCCTCCGAGGCGGTGACGCTGCGGGAGCTGATCGCCGACCCCGGCGACATCCTGCGTGAAGTAGAGAAGCGGGCCGCCGACCAGTTCGGCGGCAAGGTGCAGCTGCATCTCACCGACAAGGTAAAGGACGGCAAGCTCCATGTAGAGCAGGGCGTCATCGCCGGATGCGCCGGCGGCCTGTATGACAACATCGCCGAGGCGGCTGCCATTCTGGACGGCTGCGATGTGGGCAGCGGGAATTTTGACTTCTCCGTGTATCCCCCCTCCGTCCCCGTGGAGCTGGAGCTGGTGGAAAACGGCGTGTCCGCCCGGCTGCTGCGCGCCGGCGCGGTGTGCAAGCCCTGTTTCTGCGGCCCCTGCTTCGGTGCGGGCGATGTGCCCGCCAACGATGCCCTGTCCATCCGTCACACCACCCGGAATTTCCCCAACCGGGAGGGCTCCAAGCCCGGCGACGGCCAGCTGTCCGGCGTGATCCTGATGGACGCCCGTTCCATTGCCGCCACCGCGCGGAACCACGGTGTGCTCACCTCCGCGGCGGATGTGGACTACGATGCTCCCTCTCCCGCGGAGCGCCGGTTCGACGCCTCCGTGTACGACAAGCGGGTCTACCGCGGCTTCGGCCACCCCCAGCCGGACGCCCCGCTGCAATACGGTCCCAACATCGCCGAATGGCCCGCCATCCCCGCCCTATCCGATGATCTGCTCCTACAGGTGGCCTCCGTTCTGCGGGATGAGGTCACCACCACAGACGAGCTCATCCCCTCCGGCGAGACGTCCTCCTACCGTTCCAACCCCATGAAGCTGGCGCAGTTCACCCTGTCCCGCCGCGACCCGGACTATGTGCCCCGGGCCAAGGCCGCGGCGGCGCTGGAAAGCGCCCGGACCGCAGGCGAGGTACCGGCGGTGCTGACGGATACACTGCACGCATTGGGTCTGGATACACACAGCCTCTCCCGGCTGCACATCGGCTCCGTTATCTTTGCCAACAAGCCCGGCGACGGCTCTGCCCGGGAGCAGGCGGCCTCCTGTCAGCGGGTACTGGGCGGCAGCGCCAACATCTGCTATGAGTTCGCCACCAAGCGCTATCGCTCCAACTGCGTCAACTGGGGCCTGCTGCCCTTTACCCTGGCCGGGGGCGACGCCTTTGACGGCGTACCCGGCGACTTTATCTACGTCCCGGAGGTGCGGGAGAAGGTGGCCCGGGGCGACGAGGAATTCCCCGCGGTACTGCTGCATGACGGCAGGAAAACGGACCTCCTCCTCTATCTGAAAAACACCAACGCGGAGGAGCGCGAGCTGCTGCTGCGCGGGTGCCTCATCAACTATTACGCGGCAAAGGCGGTGAACTGAATGGAAAAGATCAAAATGCCTGTCCCCATCGCCGAACTGGACGGCGATGAGATGACCCATGTGCTGTGGGGCATGATAAAGGACACACTTATTAAGCCCTTCGTGGACCTGAACACCGAATACTACGACCTGTCCCTGCCCCACCGGGAGGAGACGGCAGATGCCGTCACCGCACAGGCAGCGGAGGCCATCAAGCGCCTGAAGATCGGCGTGAAGTGCGCCACCATCACCCCCAACCTCCAGCGGCAGGAGGAGTACGGCCTGACCCAGCTGTGGAAATCTCCCAACGCCACCATCCGGGCGGCGCTGGACGGCACCGTGTTCCGCGCACCCATCCTGCTGAAGCGGGTCAAGCCTGTGGTGACCTGCTGGGAGAAGCCTGTCACCATCGCCCGCCACGCCTACGGCGACCTGTACAAGGCGGTGGAATACCGCGTACCCGGTGCCGGAAAGGCGGAGCTGGTGTTCACCGATGAAAGCGGCCGGGAGCTGAGCCGCCAAACGGTATTCGACTTCAAGGGCCCCGGCGTGGTGCAGGCCATGCACAACCGGGACGCCTCCATTCTCTCCTTCGCCCGCTGCTGCTTCACCTATGCCCTGTCCGTGGGGCAGGACGTGTGGTTCGGCGCCAAGGACACTATCTCCAAGGACTACGACCAGACCTTCAAGCTGCTGTTTCAGAAGGTGTACGACGAGGAGTACCGGGCTTCCTTTGAAAAGGCGGGGCTGCATTACCGCTACGCCCTGATCGACGACATCGCGGCCAAGGTCCTCCGCAGCAAGGGCGGCATCGTCTGGGCCTGCAAGAACTACGACGGCGACGTGATGAGCGATCTGGTCGCCGCGGCCTCCGGCTCCCTGCCCATGATGACCAGCGTGCTTGTGTCCCCGGACGGCTGCTTCGAGTATGAGGCCGCCCACGGCACCGTCACCGACCACTTCTACCGCTGGCGCAAGGGAGAAAAGGTATCCACCAACCCCCTGGCCACCATGTTCGCCTGGGCCGGCGCCCTGCGGAAGCGGGGCGAACTGGACGGCAATGCCGACCTGGTGCGCTTTGCCGGCTGCCTGGAGCAGGCGGGGCTGGATATATTCGAGGCCGGCCACTTTACCGAGGATCTGACCATGCTGTGCGACCCGTCGGAATACACCGACAAGCCGGACAACGACACGCTGCTGGGCCTGATCCGTGCGCGGCTGGAAGCGCTGCTGGCAGAGTAACATGACTGTGCCGCGGACATGACGTCCGCGGCACTTTTCCCTCCGGTCATATTGACATATCCCCTACACATCTGTATAATAAAACATAACCAAAAATACAGGGAGGTTCTATCACAGGATGGACACAGCCGGCAGCGACTCTTGCCCTGAACGAGATCAGAACAACAGAGAATGAAGTAAGACATGACCTGTGCGCAAGGCACACAGGCCGTGTCTTTTGCGCTTTTTACATCGCGCAAAAAGCGAGAGGAGGCGCTCCGCGAAAACAGCGGAGCCCGGGAAAGGAGACAAAATTTGGATACCTCAATAGGTTGGTTATTGCTTTTACAGGTGGTGCTTATCGCCCTGAACGCCGTGTTCGCCTGCGCGGAGATCGCCGTGCTGTCGGTAAACGAGGTGAAGCTGAGCAAAATGGTGTCGGAGGGCAGCCGGAAGGCCAGGCGGCTCAGCCGGCTGACGGCCCAGCCTGCCAAGTTCCTGGCCACTATTCAGGTGGCCATCACCCTGGCGGGCTTTCTGGGCAGCGCCTTCGCGGCGGAGAATTTCTCCGACCCGCTGGTGGACTGGCTGGTGGGGCTGGGCGTAACGATCCCGCCCGCCACGCTGAACACGCTGGCGGTGATCCTGATCACGCTGATCCTGTCCTTCTTCACGCTGGTGTTCGGCGAGCTGGTTCCCAAGCGGATCGCCATGAAGCAGTCGGAGAAGGTAGCGCTGAACATCTCCGGTCTCATCACTGTCATCTCCAAGCTGTTCGCACCCATTGTGTGGCTGCTGAGCGCGTCTACCAACGGCATACTGCGGCTGCTGGGCATTGATCCCAACGAGGCCGAGGAGCAGGTGGGCGAGGAGGACATCCGCATGATGGTGGACGCCAGCAGCGAGCACGGCGGCATCGACCATGAGGAAAAGGAGTTCATCCAGAACGTCTTTGAGTTTGATGACCTGACCGCCGAGGAGATCGCCACCCACCGCACGGACGTGGATCTGCTGTGGCTGGACGACACCATGGACGATTGGGCCGAGACCATCCACAACACGCGGCACACCCGCTACCCCGTGTGCGAGGACAGTGCGGACAATGTGGTGGGCATTCTGAACGCCAAGGAGTACTTCCGTCTGGCGGATAAGAGCCGGGAGAGCGTAATGGCCGGCGCCGTCCGCACGCCGTACTTTGTGCCGGAGACCATTAAGGCCGACGCCCTGTTCCGCAACATGAAGCGTACCGGCAATCCCCTGGCCGTGGTGCTGGACGAGTACGGCGGCATGGTGGGCATCGTGACGCTGAACGACCTGGTTGAGGAGCTGGTGGGCGACCTGGGCAGCGACGACAGCAACATCCCGGACGATGATGAGCCCCGCATCGAAAAGCGGGAGGATGGCTCCCTGGTCATCACCGGCAACGTAGAGCTGGACGATCTGGAGGACGCACTTGGCATCGAGCTGGACCAGGAGGAGCATGACACCCTGACCGGCCTGGTGTTCGACGCGCTGAGCATGATACCCGACGACGGCCCGCAGGACATTACGCTGGAGGCTGAGGGGATGCGGATCCATGTGACCTCCATTCTGGACCATCAGGTGGATGCGGCGGAGGTAACGCTGCTGCCTCAAACAGAGGACGCGGACGAGGCGAAAGAATAAAAAAGCAAAAAGGAGCACCCGGCCGGGTGCTCCTTTTTTATCACAGCTTACTCGCCCATATACAGGCGGAAATACAGGCCATTCATACCGATGCCGTCCAGCATGGCGATCATAACCGGGCCGTCCTCCTGCTCAATGAAACCACCGGCATACTGGATATTGTTGCTGAACAGGCCCATAATATATACCTCCCGTGTCAGCGTCCGCTGCACGGCCGCCGATCACATGATCGCAGTCAGTTGGCCTTGTGCTCCTGCTTGGGCTCCTGCTTGGGCTCCTGCTTGGCCGGGCCGGAGAATGCCTTGATCTCCACGCCGCCGCGGATGACCGCGCCCTTGACCACCGCCAGAGTGCCCGTCACCAGGCCGCCGCTGATCTGAGCCTTCTCCTCCAGGGTAGTGCCGCCGGTGATCTCCAGATCGCCGTTGACCTTACCGGCGCACAGCAGCTCCTTGGCGTTGATGTTACCCGTCACCTGAGAATCCTCGCTGACGGTAACGGTGCCCGTGACCTTTACATCACCGGTCAGCGTACAGCCGATGAGGTTCAGGCTGCCGGCGGTGATATTGCTCTGGATGACCGAGCGCAGCGTCACCGTGCCGGTGGTAATGACCTCGCCCTTGAATGCTCCGGCGATCTCCACATCGCCGTCGGAGCGCAGTGTGCCCTCCAGTGAAGTACCCGCAGCCAGATAGCTGGCGGCCTTGGCCTTCACCACAGGCTGTACCGGTGCCTGCACCGGCGCGGTCTTTACCGGCTCCGGCTTTGCGACAGGCTTTTTGCCGCCGGCGGCCAGCACCTTGTCATCCTCGCTGCCCACGCCGAACAGTTCAAACATCGTCCGTTTCATTTCATCGCGCATAACAATACCCTCCCAATGGTTTTTGTTGCTTCTCTTTCCTGCTCATCTATATATGTACCCGGCCGGGGACTTTCGCGGCCTCCTCATAGTGGAAGCCCATCAGCCGCCCGGGAATATAGATCCATGGCCGATGCAGTGTCTCGTTGTAGTTGCCGGCGGCCTGCCGGTAAATACTCTCGCTGCGCCGCAGGACCTCCGCCACATCAGCATTGCCCGCAGCCTCTGCCGCCCGCTTTTCAAAAGCGGCTAGCTGGCACAGGGCGCTCTCTACCATGCTCCGGTGCTGACGCAGCAGACGGCGGACCTCCCAGAACCACAGGGCGACAAGCGCTGAAGTGCTGGCGATCGCCACGAGCCAGATGACCCATTTCATACGCAAACGCCCCCTTCCGCAGGGCACAGCGACCCCTGCTGTGGATATCGTAACAGATACGGGAAGGATTGCGTCCGCGTATGCCGCGAAATGCACATACACGTCCGCGAAATGTAAAATTTGCGGTGACAATTCCCTTTTCTTATGATAAAATAAAGCCGCGTGAAGCACAAGAAAAGCACAAGGAGGCGGCGCCATGTATATCGCAGTATGTGATGATCAGATCGAGGAGCTGGAAAAGCTCACGGCGCTTTTACAGGCCTGGCAGTCTGACCGGCGCTCTGATGTCCGCTTTCAGGCCTTCCGCAGCGGCGGCCAGCTGCTGGACGCTGCCCACGCCGAGCGCTTCACCCTGTACCTGCTGGACGTGCTGATGCCCGGCATGACCGGCATGGACGCCGCACGGGAGATCCGTTCCTTCGACGCGGCGGCGGACATTATCTTTCTCACCACCTCTCCCGGCTTCGCCTACGAAAGCTACGGCGTCCGGGCGGCGGAGTATCTGCTCAAGCCCATCAATGCCAAGCTGCTCTATCCGGTGCTGGACAAGCTGTATCTGCGGGATCAGAAGCCGCAGGACGGCCTGACCGTCAAGTCCAACGGCATGCTGGTGCGTCTGCCCTTTTCCCAGCTGAGCTATGTGGAGGTCAACGGCAAACACCTGTTTTTCAATATGGCCGACGGCACTGTCTATGAGGTGGCGGCCTCCATGCGCGAGTATGAAGGGGCGCTGCTGGCCCGCCCGGAGTTCATGCGGGTCCACCGGTCCTACATCGTCAATATGCTCCAGGCCGAAAAGCTCTCCCCCGCCGGGGTCATCACCTTCAGCGGCCATAACGTGCCCGTGTCCCGCCTGCTATACGGCCAGCTGCAAAAGGACTATCTGGCCCTGCTGTTTTCCGGGAGGGACGCATAATATGTTTGATTTATCTATGCAGTCCGCGCTGGATATATTCTGCTATGTGCTGGTGCTGGTCTATGGACTGGCGCTCAGCGCGGATCTCTCCACCGGCGGCTATGTCTCCCGGCAGCAGAAGTACCTGCTGACGCTGCTGTGCCTGCTGTTCCTGCTGATGCAGGGACTGGGGCTGGTGCTTTTGGGCGAACGAACGGTAAAGCAGCTCTACCCGCTGGTCATCCATGTGCCGTTGGTGCTGATCCTGATTTTGTTTATGAAAAAATCGGTGGGCGTAGCCATTGTCAGCACCTGCACCGCGTATCTGTGCTGCCAGCCGCCCCGCTGGGGACGCATCGCCGTGGAGGCGCTGACGCAGAGCACGCTGGCCGCCGAGCTGGTCTATATCCTGCTGATGCCGGTGATGTATTATCTCCTGCGCCGCTTTTTCGTGGCCGCGGCCTATAACACCATGACCTCCTCAACGGCGGCGCTGCTGCTGTTCGGCAGCCTGCCCGTCACCTATTATATTTTCGACTATGCCACCACGATCTACTCCGATGCACTCTATTCCGGCATTCAGGCGCTGAATGAGTTTCTGCCCACGGTGCTGGTGACGTTCTATGTGCTGTTTCTGCCCGCCTTTCACCTGCAGTCACAGCGGCGCACCGACGCGGAGATGCAGCGCTCCATGCTGGAGGCGGAGCTGGAGCAATCCCAGTCGGAGATGGACTCCCTCCACCGGCTGGAGACCCAGACCGCCGTCTATCAGCACGATATGCGCCACCACCTGAATATGCTGGACGGTCTGCTGTCCGCGGAACGGCCGGACGAGGCGGCAGCGTATATCAAAAAGGTCCAGGCGGATATCGAGGCCATCACGCCCCGCCGCTTCTGCGAAAACCATCTGGTGAACCTGCTGTGCTCCTCCTTCACCGACAAAGCCCAGCGACAGGGCGCCGTGCTGACCGTGGATGCCTCACTGCCCAACGATGTAGCCATTTCGGACACGGAGCTGTGCTCCCTGCTGAGCAACGGTCTGGAAAACGCCCTGCACGCCGTGGCGGACCTGCCCGCCGACCGGAAACAGATCTCCCTGTACTGCGGTGTGCGGCAGAACAAGCTTCTCATTGAGATACGCAACCCCTGCGCCGGACCGGTAGCCATGCGGGACGGCCTGCCTGTCAGTGACCGGAAAGGACACGGCTACGGATGCCGCAGCATCCAGGCCATCGCCCAGCGCAACGGCGGGCTGTGCGTATTCTCTGCCCGGCAGGGCCAGTTTCTGCTGCAGGTCATGCTCCCGGTGCTGGAGACGTAAGAAAGCTTTTGTTTGAAGGAGCCGCCTTGGGCGGCTTCTTTCTTTTTGCCCGATATTCTCGATATACTATCACGCCTTGGACAAAATGCGGCGGTTCTCACCTTGTTTTTCCGTCGTTCCCGTGCTATAATTTCTGCAAATACCAGAGATAAGCCCGGCCGGGCGCAAAGGAGAGATACACAATGGCGACATTTACCGTAAATGGCCGCACCGTCACCGTGGAGAAGAACCAGAAACTCCTCCGCTACCTCCGTGACGAGCTGCACCTCACGTCCGTGAAGGACGGGTGCAGCGAGGGTGCCTGCGGCACCTGCCACGTGCTCATCGACGGCAAGCCCACCAAGGCGTGCATCCCCCAGACGGACAAGCTGGAGGGCAAGACCATCCTCACAGTGGAGGGGCTCAGCGACTGGGAAAAGCAGGTCTACACCTTTGCCTTCGGCGAGGCCGGCGCGGTGCAGTGCGGCTTCTGCATTCCCGGCATGGTCATCTCCGCCAAGGGGCTGCTGGACGTGAACCCCGATCCCACCCGCGAGGAGGCCGCCTTTGCCATCCGCAACAATATCTGCCGCTGTACCGGCTACGTGAAGATCATCGACGGCATCCTGCTGGCGGCTAAGATATTCCGCGAGGGCAAGCTGCCCGCCCCATCCGCCGACGACTGGCAGATGGGCAGCCGCGTCCACCGACTGGACGTGGAGGAAAAGGTCCTGGGCTATGGCCAGTACCCTGATGATATCTATGTGGATGGTATGTGCTATGGCGGCGCGGTCCGCAGCCAGTATGCCCGCGCCCGCGTTCTCTCCATCGACACCAGTGAGGCCGAGGCGCTGCCCGGCGTGCTCTGCGTGGCCACCCAAAAGGATATTCCCGGCAAGGTCAACGTAGGCCATCTGAAGAAGGACCAGCCCACCCTGATCGGCGTGGGCGAGCTGGTACACTACCTGGGCGACAGTGTGGCACTGGTCTGCGCCGTGGATCAGGAGACGGTGGAGGCCGCCAAGAAGCTGGTAAAGGTGGAATACGAAGTCCTGCCCGCCGTCCATGACCCTGTGGAGGCCGCCGCCCCCGGCGCGCCGCTGGTGTTCGAAACGGACGAGAGCAACGTCCAGGCCTACAAGCACGTCTCCCGCGGCGATGCCGAGGGTGCTATCAAAAACGCCAAATATGTGCTGACCGAGCACTTCTCCACCCCGTGGACGGAGCACGCCTTCCTGGAGCCGGAGTGCTGCGTGGCGCTGCCGCTGGACAACGGCGGCGTAAAGCTGCTGACCACGGACCAGAGTGCCCACACCACCATGCATGAGTGCGCGTCCATGCTGGGCGTGGACTACGACCACTGCCAGGTGCAGAACTGCCTGGTGGGCGGCGGCTTCGGCGGCAAGGAGGATATGTCCGTCCAACACCACGCCGCGCTGCTGTGCTATCTGACAAAGCGCCCCGTCAAGTTCAAGCTCAGCCGCCAGGAGTCCATCCTCGTCCATCCCAAGCGCCACAGCATGGACATGGACTTCACCATGGGCTGCGACGAAAACGGCATCATTCAGGGTGTCAAGGCCAGCGTGGTATCCGACACCGGCGCGTTTGCCTCTCTGGGCGGCCCCGTGCTGGAGCGCGCCTGCACCCACGCCGCCGGCCCCTACGCCTACGAGAACTTCGAGATCGAGGGCCGCGCCTACTACACCAACAACCCCCCCGCCGGCGCTTTCCGGGGCTTCGGCGTCACCCAGACCTGCTTCTGCACCGAGACGCTGCTGAACCAGATGGCCGACCTGGTGGGCATCTCCCCCTGGGAGATCCGCTACCGCAACGCCATTCGCCCCGGCGGTGTGCTGCCCAACGGCCAGATCGTGGATGACTCCACCGGTCTGGTAGAGACACTGGAGGCCATCAAGCCCGCCTATGACGAGGCGGTGAAAAACGGCGATCCGGTGGGTATCGCCTGCGCCATGAAGAACGCCGGCGTAGGCGTAGGCATTCCCGACTGGGGCCGCTGCAAGCTCATCGTGGAGGGCGACGGCAAGGTGCACATCTACTCCGGCGCCAGCTGCATCGGTCAGGGACTGGGCACCGTGCTGGTGCAGGTGGTGGTCACCAACACCGGGCTGCATCGGGACGATATCGTCTACGAGCGCAGCAATACCTGGATCGCCCCCGACTCCGGCGACACCTCCGGCTCCCGCCAGACCCTTGTCACCGGCGAGGCCACCCGCCGCGCCTGCGAAAAGCTGAAGGCGGAGCTGGACGCCGGCAAATCCCTTGCCGACCTGAAGGGCACGGAGTTCTACGGCGAGTATCTGGCCAAGACCGACCCCCTGGGCGCCGACGTACCCAACCCCGTCAGCCACGTGGCCTACGGCTACGCCACCCAGATGTGTATTCTGGATAAGGAGACGGGCCGCATCAAGAAGATGGTGGCCGCCCACGATGTGGGCAAGGCCGTGAACCCCCTGAGCGTGGAGGGGCAGATCGAGGGCGGCGTGGTCATGTCCATGGGCTACGCTTTGACGGAGAAATACCCCATCGACGAGAACTGCAAGCCTACCGCCAAATACGGTATGCTGGGCCTGTTCCGCGCCAACCAGATTCCGCCGGAGATCCAGGCCATCGTGGTGGAGAAGCCCGGCCTGAATGTGGCCGGCGGTGCCATCGGCATCGGTGAGATCACCTCCATCCCCACCGCCCCTGCCATTGCCGACGCCTACTACCGCCTCACCGGCGAACGGGAATTCAGTCTGCCGCTGAAGAACACCCCCTACGCACCCAAGAAATAAACGTAAAAGAGCACCCCAAAGGGGTGCTCTTTCATATCTGTCTATCCTCTTGTACCGCGGCCAGCGCCTCCACCGTATCCACATCCCGCAGCTCCGCCGCGGACGTCTCATACAGCAGCAGCGCGTCCGGGTGTGCGCGGATGACCACGTTGCCGCCCACATCGCCCTCCAGCGCCATCAGCTCCGGGAAAAACTTCCGGGGAAAGATGCACGGGTTGCCCCGCACGCCATTATGGGCCAGGCCCACGATATGGTCCGGATGCGTCCGGAAATATTCGAGCTCCCGCCGCACCGTCTCCTGCTCCAGAAGCGGCTGGTCCGCCACCTGATATAGAATAGCGCCGCAGCCTGCCATGGCCTCGGTGCCCAGACGCACCGTGCGGCTCAGGCCGTCCTCCGGACAGTCGTTCCGCACCACCGTGAAGCCGAATTCCTCTGCCAGTGCCGCGGCGGCATCGTACTGCGTCACCACCGTCACCTGCGCGAATTCCTCCGCCGGCACCGCCTCCAGCGAACGGCGCAGCAGACTTTTCCCGTCCACCACAGCCTCCAGCTTATTGCGCCCGAAGCGGCTGCCGCTGCCCGCCGCCATGACCAGGCAGCCGATCCGCAGCTCCGCCATGCAAACCACCCTCTTTCGTGTGTTCCAGTGTATCAGCTTCAGTATGCCCCGTCAAGCTTCGCCGTATCGTTATTCCGAAAATAAAATCACGCTTTCGCTGTACATTTCCCCTGTCCCGTGCTATAATTTTCGTGAATATGTATCATTAGCAAAAAATATAGACGACATTTCCAAGTTTTGCAACAGGAGGCTGCCTACTATGAGTAAGGTGGGAAAGAGCGAGATCCGTGTGGACGCCTTTGACAAGGCCACCGGGCGGACAAAATACTACGAGGACCGTATGCCTGCGGGCGCGCTGTATGCCCGCATCAAGCACGCCACTATCGCCCACGGCTACGTCAAGTCCATTGACACGTCCGCGGCTGAGGCGATCGAGGGCGTGGTGAAGGTGCTGACCTGCTTCGACGTGCCGGAGCACTGCTTCCCCACGGCGGGTCATCCCTGGTCCATGGATCCCGGCCATCAGGACGTGGCCGACCGCAACCTGCTGAACCGTCATGTGCGCTACTACGGCGATGATATCGCCGTGGTCATCGCCGAGGATGAGGTGTCCGCTATGCAGGGCGTCCGCGCCCTGAAGGTGGAGTATGATGAGCTTCCCTTCGTGCTGGACGTGCAGAAGGCCATGGAGCCCGGCGCGCCCCAACTCCATGAGGGATATTCCAACAACGTCCTCAAGCACTCCGACATCCGCAAGGGCAACTATCAGGCTGCCATTCAGGAGCCGGGACTCATCAAGGTGGAGGGCTGGTACGACACGCCTACCGTGCAGCACAGCCACATCGAGAACCACGGCTGCTTTGCCTATGAGGAAAACGGCCGTATCGTCGTGGTGGCGTCCACCCAGATCCCCCATATCATCCGCCGCATCGTGGGCCAGGCCCTGGGCCGTCCCTGGGCGGACATTCAGATCATCAAGCCCTACATCGGCGGCGGCTTCGGCAACAAGCAGGATGCCCTGTATGAGCCCCTGTGCGCCTGGTGCACCACGCAGGTGGGCGGCCGCTGCGTCCGTATCGACTGTACCCGTGAGGAGACGTTCGTCTCCAACCGCGTGCGCCACGCCATCCGCTTCCACATCGTCACCTGGCTGCACAAGGACGGCTCCATTGCCGCGCGGAAGGTAGAGTGCTTCTCCAACCAGGGTGCTTACGCCTCCCACGGCCACTCCATCGTGGCCAAGGCCATGGGCTCCTTCCCCCAGATCTACCCCTGCGACAACTTCGAGGGCGACGCCTGGACGGTATACACCAACCGCCCGGTGGCCGGCGCCATGCGCGGCTATGGCATGCCTCAGGCCTCCTTTGCCGACGATGCCAACATTGACGAGTGCGCCAAGGCCGTGGGCATGGATCCGCTGGAGTACCGCATGAAGTACATCATGCCCAAGGGCTTCCACGACGGCTTCTCCGGCAACACCAACTACTATGACTCCTTCCGTGAGTGCTTGGAAAAGGGCAAGGAATACATAGAGTACGACAAAAAGAAGGCCGAGTATGCCAAGGATACCGGCAACATTCGCCGGGGTATCGGCGTGGCGGCGTTCTGGTACAACACCGCCGTCTATCCCATCTCGCTGGAGACCTCCAGCAACCGTATGCTGCTGAATTTGGACGGCACCGTCACCATGCAGTGCGGTGAGACGGAGATCGGCCAGGGCGCTGATACCGCTTACGCCCAGATGACCGCCGAGGCCGTAGGCCTGAAGAGCTACCGGGACGTCCGCGTGGTCTCCTGCCAGGATACGGACATCACCCCCACCGGCCTGGGCGCCTACGCCAGCCGCCAGACCTATGTGGCCGGCTTCTCCATCCGCCAGACGGCGACCCTGCTGCGGCAGAAGATCCTGGCCTACGCCACCAAGCTGACCCGCCAGGCCGTAGACAATATGGATATCGTGGACGGCAATATCGTCCGCAAGCAGGATGGCGCGGTGCTCATGAGCCTGAGTGAACTGGCCATGACCGCCCAGTACAACGCGGCGGACAGCGAGCATATCACCGCTGAATCCACCTACACCATCCGCAACAATGCCTACTCCTTCGGCTGCACCTTCGCCGATGTGGAGGTAGACATCGCCCTGTGCAAGGTCAAGCTGAACAAGATCATCAACGTTCACGACTGCGGCAGTCTTATCAATCCCGCCCTGGCGGAGGCCCAGGTCCACGGCGGTATGTCCATGGCCATCGGCTACGGTATGAGCGAGCAGCTGCTGTTCGATGAAAAGACCGGCAAGCCCCTGAACAACAATCTGCTGGACTACAAGCTGTCCACCTTTATGGATCACCCCCATCTGGAGGCGCAGTTCGTGGAGAATCCCGAGCCCACCTCCCCCTTCGGCACCAAGGCTCTGGGTGAGCCGCCGGCCTGCTCCGGCGCGCCGGCCATCCGCAACGCCATTCTCAACGCCACCGGCGTGGCCATCGACTGCACACCCATCACGCCCCACGTGCTGTTCGCCGAGTTCAGCAAGGCGGGCCTGATCCACGACAGCTGGAATGAAAAGGAGGGCAAATAAGCCATGTATGATATGAAAGCCTTATACGAGGCCTCCAGCGTGGAAAACGCGGTGGCCCTCCGTCTGGAGCATCCGGAAGCCCAGATTATCGCTGGCGGCAGCGACGTACTGGTGCAGATGCGCGAGGGCAAGCGCGCCGGTGCGGAGCTGATCTCCATCTACGGGCTGGACGAGCTGCGCGGCATCACCATTGACGCCGACGAGAACATCCGCATCGGCAGTCTGACCAGCTTTTCCCACATTACCCGCGACCCCATCATCCAGCAGTACATCAACGTGCTGGGTGAGGCCGTGGATATGGTGGGCGGCCCCCAGATCCGCAACATCGGCACCATCGGCGGCAACACCTGCAACGGTGTGACCTCCGCCGACTCCTCCTCCACCCTCCACGCATGGGATGCCATCGTGGAGCTGACCGGTAAAAACGGCGTCCGCCGCCTGCCCATCCATGAGTTCTATATCAAGGCCGGCAAGGTGGACATCCGCGCAGAGGACGGCGAAATTCAGACCGCCATCCTTATCCCCAAGGAGAGCTATGACCGCTGCTATGGCCACTACATCAAGTACGCCATGCGGAACGCCATGGACATCGCCACCCTGGGGTGCAGCGTCAACGTCCGGCTCAGCGAGGACAAGAAGACCATTGAGCGTGCCCGCATCGCCTACGGCGTAGCCGGCCCCGTGCCCCTGCGGTGTGCCAGCGCTGAAGCGGCAGCCCAGGGCAAGCCCCTGACCGAGGAGACGGTGGAGACTTTTGCCCACGCCATCCTGGACGATATCAACCCCCGTGACAGCTGGCGCGCCAGCAAGGCCTTCCGGCAGCACATCGCCGTGGAGATCGCCAAGCGCTGTCTCGTAAAATCCATTGAGCTGGCAGGAGGTGAGTTGGCATGAGCAAGCAGTATAAGCTGATCCGCTGCAATATCAACGGCAAGGACGTAGAGAAGATGGTGGACGTTCGCGCCAGCCTGACCGATATGCTCCGCAATGACTATCACCTGACCTCCGTGAAAAAGGGCTGCGAGGTAGGCGAGTGCGGTGCCTGCACCGTCCTCATCGACGGCGAGACGTTCAACTCCTGCATCTATCTGGCCGTGTGGGCCGACGGCAAGCACATCCGCACACTGGAGGGCTTGCTCAGCCCCGACGGTGAGCCCAGCGACATCCAGCAGGCCTTTATGGAGGAGTCCGCCATCCAGTGCGGTTTCTGCACCCCCGGCTTTCTGATGACTGCCGTGGAGATCCTGGACAGCGGCAAGCTCTACTCCGATGCGGAGCTCCGCAAGCTGCTCTCCGGTCACCTGTGCCGCTGCACCGGATATGAGAACATTCTCAAAGCGGTGAAAAAGACCATGTACCGCCGCCTGGGTATGGAGATGCCCACCATTTGATGCCCGCAAAAAGGCCGCCCGGACGGGCGGCCTTTTTTATTTCTCTGTGCAGAAGCCAAACAATTCCCGAAACAGCTCCTGTCCGTAGGCATCCAGCTTTCGGCAGTACGCGTCATAGGCCTCCATGATCTGTCGGGCCTCGTCGGTAAGCTGCGCGCCGCCGCCGCCGGAGCCACCGATGGTGGACCGGAGCAGTTTGCAGCCGAAGCCCTGCTCCGCCGCCCGGACGATGCTCCACGCCTTGGAATACGCCATGTTCATGGAGGCCGCGGCCGCGCGCAGGGAATGGTTCTGCGCCACCGCGCCCAACAGCCGGTGAACCCCGGGACCGTAGCACTTTTCCTCCGCGAACAGGCGGGTGGTGATATGGACGATGATGTTGTCGTTCACTGAAGCACCTTCTTTCCTTTCGTGGGTCCATTTTACCAGACCTGCGTCCCCCCGTCAACGGGGCTTTGTTGACAACCCTCTCTCGTTGTGTTATTGTACGGATAACGAAAGGATGGTTAGCTATGCTTGTTTTGATACGCGGCGCAGGCGACATTGCCACCGGCATCGCTTTGCGGCTGTACCGCGCCGGGATACAGGTGGTCATGACCGACCTGCCCCGCCCCACCGCCATACGGCGGACGGTGTGCTTCTCCCCCGCCATCACCGACGGCGAAACGGTGGTAGAGGATGTGCGGGCCGTCCGCGTCGACAGCCCGGCGCAGGCGCTGTCCCTGCTGGCGCAGGGTGCGGTACCCGTCCTCCCCGACCCGGAGTGCCTGTGCCGTGAGCAGCTGCACCCGGATGCCCTGGTGGACGCCATACTGGCCAAGCGCAATCTGGGCACCCGCATCACCGACGCCCCCGTGGTGGTAGGCATCGGGCCCGGCTTCACCGCCGGAGAGGACTGCCACGCGGTAGTGGAGACCATGCGCGGCCACACCCTGGGCCGCGCCATCTATCAGGGCAGCGCCCTGCCCAACACCAACATCCCCGGCCTCATCGGCGGCTACGCCGGCGAGCGCGTGCTCCGCGCCCCGGCGGACGGCATCTTCACCCGGATACTGGACATCGGCGACGAGGTCCAGCCCGGTGACATCGCCGGGACCGTGAACGGCCAGCCCATGAAATGCACCATCGGCGGCGTGGTACGGGGTATTCTGCCCAGCGGCACACCGGTACACCGGGGGATGAAATCCGGCGACGTGGACCCACGGTGCCAACCGGAATACTGCACCACTGCCTCAGACAAGGCGCTGGCCGTTGGCGGCGGCGCGCTGGAGGCCATACTGCACCTGACCGGTGCACTGCGATAGGAGACAAGTCATGGAAGAGCAGAACATCAAACTGACAAAGCTGACCAAGTGCGCCGGCTGCGGCGCCAAGGTGGGCGCGGGCGTACTGACCCAACTGCTGGAGGGCATCCGCGTGCACCACGACCCCAATTTGCTGGTGGGCTTCGACAAGAGCGACGACGCCTCCGTGTATAAGATCAGCGACGAGCTGGCGCTGGTGCAGACGGTAGACTTCTTCCCCCCCATCGCCGACGACCCCTATCTCTTCGGCCAGATCGCCGCCACCAACGCCCTCAGCGACGTGTATGCCATGGGCGGCGAGCCGAAGCTGTGTCTGAACATCATGGCCGTGCCGGAGGATATGCCGAAGGAGGCCGTGCATGACATTCTTCGGGGCGGCTATGACAAGGTCTACGAGGCCGGGGCCCTGATCACCGGCGGTCACAGCATCCTGGACGATGAGCCGAAATACGGCCTGGCCGTGACCGGCTTTGTTCACCCGGACAAAATGCTCACCAATTCCGCCGCGCGGCCCGGCGACGTGCTGTTACTGACCAAGCCCATCGGCATCGGCGTGCTGACCAGCGCCGGGAAGGCCGACCTGCTGACGAAAGAGACGGTGGACTTCATGAACCGGATGATGACCACTCTGAACAAGGCCGCCCGGGACGTGATGGTCCGCTACAAGGTTCACGCCTGCACCGACGTGACCGGCTTCGGTCTGATGGGCCACGGCTTCGAGATGGCCCAGGGCAGCGACGTGGCACTGCATATCGACGTGTCCGCCATCGACCTGATCCCGGAGGCACTGGAATTCGCCCGGATGGGCGTGCTGCCCGCCGGTATGTACCGCAACCGCAGCTTCGCCGAAGCCGGTGTGGACGTGGGCACCACCGAGCTGGCCGTACAGGACCTGTTGTTCGACCCCCAGACCTCCGGCGGCCTGCTGATGGCCGTAGACCCTGCGGACGCGGACGCGCTGCTGGCGGAGCTGACACCGGTAGTGCCCAGCGCCCAGCGCATCGGCACCGTGGGCGAATATCACGGCGGCAAGCGTATTCTTCTGCGATAACCAAAAACCGGGCGGCAGTGCCGCCCGGTTTAATTTATGCCAAGGCCCGTATGGCCGCCAGTGCCGCGTCCACGTCCGCTTCCGTGCTGGCCCAGCCCAGCGAAAACCGCACAGTGCCCTGGGGAAACGTCCCCAGTGTTTTGTGGGCCGAGGGCGCACAGTGCAGGCCGCAGCGGGTCAGGATGCCGTACTGCGCTTCCAGCGCATAGGCCATCTCGGCGTTGTCGCGGCGCAGGAAGTCCACGGAGATGACGCCCACCCGACGGTCCATATCCCGAGGGCCCACCAGCCGGACCTGGGGAATATCCGCAAGACCGTCCAGAAACCGGGCGCACAGCGCCCTCTCGTGCTGCCGCAGAACGTCCACGCCCGTCTCCTCAATAAAGCGCAGGGCCGCCTCCCAGCCGTAGCAGCCGGGGAGATTGGCCGTACCGGACTCAAACCGGTCCGGCAGATAGGGGGGCAGGTACTCGCTGTCCGAGGCACTGCCGGTGCCGCCGGCGATCAGAGGCGTCAGCTTTTGGGCGAAATCGTCCCGCAGCAGCAGCGCACCCACGCCGCCGGGGCCCAGCAGCCCCTTGTGGCCCGGTACCGCCATAGCGCTGAGGCCGAAAGCCTGAAAGTCCACAGGGAGGTGTCCCGCCGTCTGGGCGGCGTCCAGTGCAAAGGGCACGCCCTTTTCCGCGCAGATACGGCCGATAGCTGCCGCGTCCTGCACCGCGCCGCAGACATTGGAGCCGTGGGCCATGATGACCAGTCTCGTATCCTCCCGGAACAGCCCCGGCAGGGCGTCCAGATCTGCAAAGCCCTCGGCGTCACAGGGAATGCGGCTGACCGCCACCCCCGGCAGGCGCAGCAGCGGCCGCATGACCGCGTTGTGCTCCATGCTGCTGACAATGCAGTGGTCGCCAGGGCGGAGAAGGCCGGAAATGATCATATTCAGCCCCGCCGTAGCACCCGGCGTCAGGATAACGTGGGTGGGCGGCTCCGGGAAATCGAACAGCCGGGCCAGCCGCTGCCGCAGTGTCAGCGTCACCAGCCCCGCCTCCTGGGCGGCGGTATACACGGAACGGTTCACGTTGGCTCCCACGCAGTCCAGATAGTATTTCATCCGGTCGCTGACCCCCGCCGGCTTGGGGAACGACGTGGCGGCGTTGTCAAGATAAATGGCATCCATACAGGCACCTCCTCACAGCTCGTGACCCATCATACCACAGAAAGTGAAGTTTGTCACGGTCTTGACTTTTCCGGTACAGTGTCGTATAATAGCATCGCTATTCTTTAAAAGAAATAACGCAAAGGAGAGACATATCACATGAAAAAAGTAAGTTGGATCGTGGTCATCGCCGGCGCGGTGGTCGGTCTGGCCGCCGTGGTGCTGACCCATCTGGGCAACCCGGCCAACATGGGCTTCTGCATCGCCTGCTTCCTGCGGGACATCGCCGGCGCGGTGGGTATGCACAGCGCAGCCAAGGTGCAGTACGTCCGGCCGGAGATCATCGGTCTGGTGCTGGGCGCGTTTATCATGTCCGTGGCCACCAAGGAGTTCCGGGCCAAGGCCGGCTCCTCCCCCGCCACACGCTTCGTGCTGGGCGCCTTCGTCATGATCGGCGCACTGGCCTTCCTGGGCTGCCCCCTGCGGATGGTCCTGCGTATCGGCGGCGGTGACCTGAACGCCATGGTGGGCCTGGTGGGCTTCACCCTGGGCATCTTCATCGGCATTCAGTTCCTCAAGCGCGGCTTTTCCCTGAAGCGTGCCTATCCCGTTGGGAAGGGCGAGGGCGGCGTGCTGCCCATCGTGATGACCGGACTGCTGATTTTGGTCATCGCCGTGCCCAGCCTGTTCAAGTTCAGTGAGGAGGGCCCCGGCTCCAAGCACGCGCCCATGCTGGCCGCACTGCTGATCGCCGTGGTGGTAGGCGCTCTGGCCCAGCGCGCCCGCCTGTGCATGGTGGGCGGTATCCGCGACGCTATGCTGTTCAGAGATTTTAAGCTGCTGTACGGCTTCGTGGCCATCTTCGTGGTCGTCCTGGCGGGCAGCCTCATCACCGGCAGCTTCAAGCTGGGCTTTGAACTGCAGCCCATCGCCCACAGCAGCCAGCTGTGGAACCTGCTGGGCATGGTCCTGGTGGGCTGGGGCAGCGTACTGCTGGGCGGCTGCCCGCTGCGTCAGCTGATCCTGGCCGGCGAGGGCAACGGTGACAGCGCCGTGACCGTGTTCGGCATGATCGTGGGCGCGGCCTTTGCCCACAACTTCGGTCTGGCCGGCAACGCCGACGCCATGAACGAGGCCAAGGAGATCGTGGTGGGCGGTCTGTCCAACAACGGCAAAGCAGCCGTGTGTCTGGGTATCCTCATCATGCTGGGTGTGTCCCTGTGGAATATGCCCAAGGCTGTCAGCGCGCCTGTTGAGGCCGCCAAGTAAAGGAGGAACATTACAATGACTGTTGACGCAAGAGGTTATTCCTGCCCCATGCCCGTGGTGATGGTGCAGAAGGCCGTAAAGGCCGACGCCCCCGCCACCCTGGAGGTGCTGGTGGACAACCAGTGCTCTGTGGAGAATGTCACCCGCTTCGCCGAAAACAGCGGCTACAAGGTCGCCGTGGCGCCGGAGGGCCAGGATTTCCGTCTGTCCCTGTCCAAATGAGCCGCTACATCGCCACGTTCCACACCCATCTGTCCGCTCTGCTGACCTGCCAGCGCCTGACGGCGGCGGGGGTCCGGGCCCGGATGATGCCGGTGCCCCGCAAGCTCAGCGCCTCCTGCGGCACCTGCGTGGACTACGAGGCATCGGGGCCGCTGCTGGAGCAGATGGACACCGATGTGGAGCGCGTGTTCGCCGTGGCTGGCGAGACATACACCCTGCTGTTGGAAAACGAATGAAAAGAAGTGACCGCTTCCGCGGTCACTTCTTTTCATTCCCGGCCCTCGGGCCGTAGCGCCTATTTCTTGTTTTTACGGGCCAGACGGGCGATGTCGCCCACACCGTCCAGAATGACGTTGGGCTGATAGGCATACGTCTCCACCGTCTGACGGGTGGACACACCGGAGAGCACCAGCACCGTGGACATACCGCTTTCCAGACCGGAGATAACGTCGGTGTCCATGCGGTCGCCCACCATCACCGCGTCGGCGGAGTGGCAGTGCAGCAGCCGCAGGCCGGTCCGCATCATCAGGGGGTTGGGCTTGCCGCAGAAATAGGCCTGCTTGCCGGTGGCCATTTCAATGGGGGCCACCAGAGCGCGGCAGGCGGGCGCAATGCCGCTTTCGATGGGGCCGGACACATCGGAGTTGGCGCCGATGAGCTTGGCACCGGCCATGACCAGGTTCACCGCCTTGGTCAGCGTATCCAGGGAATAGGTGCGCCCCTCGCCCACCACCACGTAGTCCGGGTTCACGTCGTTCATGGTGAGGCCTGCGTCATACAGGGCGTTCAGCAGCCCCGCCTCACCGATGGCGAACACGGAGCAGCCGGGAGCCTGGTCCTTCAGGAAGGCCGCCGTGGCCAGGGCACTGGTATAGAAATGCTCCTCCGGCACATCCAGTCCCATCCGGGCCAGCTTCTGCTGCAGCTCACGGGGCGTGTAGCCGCTGTTGTTGGTCAGGAACAGATACTCCTTGTTCTCCTCATGCAGCCACTGGATGAAATCCGCCACGCCGGGCAGGATCCGGTTCCCGTGGTAGATGACGCCGTCCATGTCGCAGATAAAGCCTGTTTTCTGGTTGAAGTCGATAAAGTCTTTCGGCATAATGGCCCCTCCCGTCTGTTGCTGCTCCCAGTATACCACAGCGCGGCGGCGCTTTCCATAAGGAGAACGTAAAATTTTACCGCTTTCCGGCATAAAAAGGCCCGCTTTGCAGCGGGCCTTTTCGATGTACTTACTTGCTCAGGTACTCGTCGATGGACTTTGCGCCCAGCTTGCCGGCGCCCATGGCCAGAATGACGGTGGCCGCGCCGGTCACGGCGTCACCGCCGGCGTACACCGCCTGGCGGGAGGTCAGGCCCTCCTCGTTGACGATGATGCCGCCCTTCTTGTTGACCTCAAGTCCCTTGGTGGTGGACTTGATCAGCGGGTTGGGGCTGGTGCCCAGGGACATGATGACCGCGTCCACGCTCAGGTCGAACTCGCTGCCCTTCTTCTCCACGGGACGGCGGCGGCCGGAGGCGTCCGGCTCACCCAGCTCCATCTCGATGCAGGTCATGGACTTAACGCAGTCCTGCTCGTCGCCGTTGATCTGGACGGGGTTGTTCAGCGTCTTGAAGATGACGCCCTCCTCGATGGCGTGCTCCACCTCCTCGTGACGGGCGGGCAGCTCCTCCATGCCGCGGCGGTACACCACGTACACCTCAGCGCCCAGCCGCTTGGAGCAGCGGGCGGCGTCCATAGCCACGTTGCCGCCGCCGACCACGGCCACGGTCTTGCCCTTCAGGTCCATGATGGGCGTGTCGCTGTCCTCGCGGTAGGCCTTCATCAGGTTGATACGGGTCAGGAACTCGTTGGCAGAGTAAACGCCCTTCAGGTTCTCGCCGGGGATGTTCATGAACATGGGCAGGCCCGCGCCGGAACCGATGAACACGGCCTCAAAGCCGTACTCCTCCATCAGCTCGTCGATGGTGATGGTGCGGCCCACCACGGTGTTGGTCTCCACCTTGACGCCCATGGCCTTCAGTCCGTCCACTTCCTTCTGGACGATGGCCTTGGGCAGACGGAACTCGGGAATGCCGTACACCAGCACGCCGCCGGCCAGATGCAGCGCCTCGAACACCGTGACCTCATAGCCCTTCTTGGCCAGGTCGCCGGCGCAGGTCAGGCCCGCGGGGCCGGAGCCGATCACAGCCACCTTATGGCCGTTGGGGGCGGGGACCGCCGCGGCCTCGGTGCTGTGGGCGTTGTGCCAGTCAGCCACAAAGCGCTCCAGACGGCCGATACCCACGGGGTCGCCCTTCTTGCCGCGGACGCAGTGCATCTCGCACTGGCTCTCCTGGGGACACACGCGGCCGCACACAGCGGGCAGAGAGCTGGTCTGGTGGATGACCTGATAGGCGCCCTCGTAGTCCTTCTCCACGATCTTCTGGATGAATTCGGGGATACGCACGTTGACGGGACAGCCGTCCACGCAGGGGTGGTTCTTGCAGTTCAGGCAGCGGGCCGCCTCGTCCAGCGCCTGCTCCTCGGTGTAGCCCAGGGCCACCTCCAGGAAGTTTTTGTTGCGGACATTGGGGTCCTGGGAGGGCATTTCGTTCTTGTCCAAACGCATATTGATCTTAGCAGCCATCTTACTTTACCTCCTGCTTGAACAGATTGCAGACTTCCTCGTGCTTACGCACCTCGAAGTCGTGGTACATCTGGTTGCGCTTCACCGCCAGATCCCAGTCCACCTTCTGGCCGTCGAAGTCAGGGCCGTCCACGCAGGCGAACTTCGTCTCGCCGCCCACGGTCAGGCGGCAGCCGCCGCACATACCGGTGCCGTCGATCATGATGGGGCTCATGGAGACGGTGGTGGGCATATTGTAGGGCGCGGTGGTCTTACAGACGAACTTCATCATCACCATGGGGCCGATGGCGAAGATCTCGTCGTACACATTGCCCTCGTCCAGCAGTTCCTTCAGTGCCTCGGTGACCAGACCCTTGCGGCCGTAGGAGCCGTCGTCGGTGCAGACCTTCAGCACGGAGGAGACCGCCTTGAACTTATCCTCCAGAATGACCACGTCCTTGCTCTTGAAGCCGACCACCGCGTGGACCTCGGCGCCGCAGTCGTGAAATTTCTTCAGCACAGGATACGCGATGGCGCAGCCCACGCCGCCGCCGACCACGCAGACCTTCTTCTTGCCCTCGGTCTCGGTGGGCTTGCCCAGGGGACCCACGAAATCATGCAGGCACTCGCCCTGCTGCTTGTGGCTCAGCTTCTCGGTGGTGGCGCCCACGGTCTGGACGATGATGGTCACGGTGCCCTTCTCGCGGTCATAATCATGGATAGTGATGGGGATACGCTCGCCGTTCTCATCCACACGCAGAATGATGAACTGGCCCGGCTCTGCCTTTTTAGCCACCATGGGTGCCTCGATCTCATAGAGGATCACAGTGGGCTTGAGCGCTTCTTTCTTGACGATACGGTACATACATCACGGCTCCTTCACTTTGTATTTTGCGGCGGAACAGCCGCCGTCGGTTTCCGTTCTTTCTATTGTATCATTCCACAGAGAAACCGTCAATTATCAGATATTCTAAATCCCGGGAACAAATGGAAAAAACCGCCGCTCTTTCGGGCGGCGGTTTCGTGTATCATTTGGTCACGCGCAGCAAACACTTGACTTCCGTGCTGCCGATCTTAATGGTCAGTGTAGTCTCACCGCGGCTGACGGTCTTTACCGTGCCGTCGGCGGAAACGGTGGCGATGGAGCTGTCGGCGCTGCTCCACGCGGCGGTCATGTCGGTGCCCTTCACCGTGAAGGAGCAGCTCAGGCCCACCGGCAGGGATATGTCGAACGTGCCGTCGTTGGGCTTGATGGTCGTGCCGTATTCGCTCTCCAGCGTCAGCTTGCTGACGTCCACGCTGCCGGTGCTGGGCTTGTTGCTGTTATTGGGCTTGGTGGTCGTGCTGTTGTTGTCGGGCGTATCGGTGCCGTTATCCGGCGCATCGCTCTCATCCTTGACGGTGACGGTGCAGGTGACGGACTCGCCGTTCACCTCGGCGGTAATGACCGCGTTGCCCTTGGTCAGCGCCGTCACCTCACCGGTGGAGTTGACGCTGGCCACGGTGGGTGCGCTGCTGCTCCAGGCCGCGGCGTCCTCCGTGCCGTTGACCTTCAGCTCGTCCTTCTCGCCCACATTCAGCACCAGAACGGTGCGGTTCAGGGAGATAGTCGGCGTGACGGGCGTGTCGTCAGGCTTGTCGATGGTGTCGTCAGGCTTGTCCACATCGGTAATAGGGGGCTTCTCGCCAGTGATGGCCTCCTTGATCTGATCGCCGAAGATCAGCCACACCACCAGCGCCGCCAGCAGGATCAGGACGACGATGGCCACCGGCCCCAGTACGCTGGGCGTTTTGCGGCGGCGGCTCTCGGCGGCGCGGCGGCCACGGCTCTTCCGCAGCTTACCGCTGTAATAGGCCTCGTCCTCCTCGCAGAAGGGGCAGGTCTTATAGCTATCGGAGAACATCTCTCCGCACTTGGGGCATTTGATCAGACTCATTATAGAAAACCTCCATACCGGGCATTGGATTTACATAATACATATCATACTCATTTTTGTGCCGCCCGTCAACTGCATTTCGAGGAAATTCATCCTTTTTTTACAACACTTCACGCCGGCACTTGCTTTTCCCGGCCGCGCTTCTTATAATAGAGCCAGAGAAATGCGGGGAGGCACAACTATGAACACCATCTTCATCGGCATCGCCGGCGGCACCGGCAGCGGCAAGACCACGCTCACCGAGCACCTGGCTGCACGCTTCGGCAGCGACATCAGCGTGGTACACCACGACAACTACTACAAGCGGCAGGACAGGCCCTTCGCCGAGCGCTGCCTGCAAAACTACGACCATCCCGACGCCTTCGACACCGACCTGATGATCGAGGACCTGAAGGCGCTGAAGCGGGGCGAGACCATCCACTGCCCCGTGTACGATTACGCCATCCACAACCGTACCGATGAGACGGTGGAGATCAAGCCCACCAAGGTGGTCATTGTGGAGGGCATCCTGATCTTCCAGAACAAGGCGCTGCGTGACCTGTTGGACATCAAGATCTTTGTGGAAACAGACGCCGACGTGCGTATCCTGCGCCGCGCCCTGCGGGACGTGGAGGAACGCGGACGGTCGCTGGAGTCCGTGGTAAATCAGTACCTGACCACCGTGAAGCCCATGCACGAGCAGTTCGTAGAGCCCACGCGGAAGTTTGCGGACATCATCGTGCTGGAGGGCGGACACAACCTGGTGGCGCTGGATATGATCATGCAGCGCATCGCCGGACATATCAAGGAGAACTGACATGGCAAAGGTCCTACGGCATATATTGGCTGTCCTCTGCCTGCTGGCGGCAGTGTTCTTCCTGCTGCCGCTGGGGATGGGTATCCTGCACTTCGGCATGGTCTGGCCGGCGGCGCTGCTATTGCTGTGCGCCGCGTGGCTCACATGGCCGGACTTCTTCCGCCGCTTGCTGCGGCCAAAATGGCTTCGCGCGCTGGTGGGCTGTGTGATCGCCGTGTGTATGACGGCCATTCTGGTAACGCTGGGTAAAATGGCCATGGCCGCCGCGGACCGGCCCGCCGACGGACAGGACTGCACCGTGGTGGTGCTGGGCTGCCAGGTATTCCCGGACGGCCACCCCAGCCTGATGCTGCGTGGCCGCATCAACGCGGCCTATGACTATCTGACCGCACACCCGGACGCCCTGTGCGTCGCCTCCGGCGGGCAGAACGGCAGCGAGCCCATCAGCGAGGCACAGTGTATCCGTGACACGCTGGTGTCCATGGGCATCGCGCCAGAGCGTATCCTGCTGGAAGACCAGTCCGCCTCCACCGAAGAGAACCTGGCCTTCTCCGCCGCGCTGCTGCGGGAGAAGGGCCTGTCCACGGATGTGGCCATCGCCTCGGACAACTTCCACCAGCTCCGCGCCGCCATCTGGGCGCAGCGCAGCGGCCTGACACCGTATTCCGACGGCTGCGCCAGCCCCTGGTTCCTGACCGCCGGCTACTGGGCGCGGGAGACCGCGGCACTGCTGTACATGGTGGTCACCGGCGGATGAACGGGCGTTTCCCGGGATTTCGCGAGTTAGTGTATGCTAACTAAAAACCTTGAATTTCCACGGAAAATGGGGTTGATTTTTTCATTTTTCATGGTACAATGTGTTTACAATCTTAATGGAGGTACTTACTATGGCTTATCAGATCGGTTCTGCTTGCGTGAGCTGCGGCGCTTGCGCTGATGCTTGCCCCGTGGGCGCTATCTCTCAGGGTGATGATCGTTACGTCATCGATGCCGGCGCTTGCCTGGACTGCGGTTCCTGCGCTGACACCTGTCCCAACGGCGCTATCAGCCCCGCTGAGTAATTGAACCAAGCACAACGATGGGGAAAAGTGACCGGCACCGCCGGTCACTTTTTTGTTGTATCCCCCCGGGTTTTGTATTACAATGGTGTCATCATGGTACCAACATGGTATCAACGCAGTGTCACCATGATATCATCCGCCGATAAGGGCAGACACCCCTTTGTCAACGGATAGTACAGCTATGTGCAGAGGAGGAAGCGGCATGGAGCACTGGGATGAGCTGTGGCCGGGCGGTTTTCGCTTCCGCTTTGACGACAACGTGTTCAAGCCCTCCACCGACACGTTCCTGCTGGGGGACTTCGCCGAAGCGCGGCGTGGTGAGCGCGTCTGTGACCTGGGCGCCGGAATCGGCCTGCTGGGCCTCCTGCTGCTGGCGCGGCAGCCGGCACTGCACATCACCAACATTGATATCGACAGTGCTGCCTGTGCGCTGGCGGAAGAAAACGCCGCCGCCAATGGTCTGGAGGACCGCGTTGCCGTGCTGCGGGCCGACCTGCGGAATCGGACAGCTCTGCCAAAAGCCGGGAGTTTCGACCTGTGCATGGCCAATCCGCCCTATTTCCCGCCCCACACGGGACGGGTGGCGGAGGGAAGCCGGGGCACGGCCCGGTCCGAAACCGCCTGCGCCTTTGACCAGTTGTGTGCTGCGGCAGCGTATCTGCTCCGCAGCGGCGGACGGTTCTGCCTGGTCCACCGGGCGGAACGGACGGCGGAGCTGATGGACGTCCTACGCCGCTACCGGCTGGAGCCGAAGGCACTGCGCTTCGTGCAGAAGGACGCACAGACGCCGCCGCGGCTGGTGCTGCTGTCCTGCCGCCGTCACGGCGGGGCCGGACTGGCGGTGTACACGCCGCTGCTGCTGCAAGCAGACGGCGGAGAAAGCGGCGAGCTGCGCCGCATCTATTTCAAGGACAGGGGGTAATTCCCAATGGCAGGTATCCTGTATCTGGTGGCCACGCCCATCGGCAACCTGGGCGACTTCTCGCCCCGCGCCGCAGAAACGCTGGCCCAGGCAGACTTCATCGCGGCGGAGGACACCCGCGTCAGCGTGAAGCTGCTGAACCATTTTGACATCAAAAAGCCGCTTGTCAGCTACCACGAGCACAACCGCGCTGCGGCGGGTCAGGCCATTTTGGAACGTCTGCTCTCCGGCGAAACGTGCGCGCTGGTCACCGATGCCGGCACCCCGGCCATCAGCGATCCGGGGCAGGAGCTGGTGGCCCTGTGCGCCGAAAACGGCGTGACGGTACAGGCCATTCCCGGCTGCTGCGCCGCCATCGCCGCCCTGGCCGTGTCCGGGCTGGACACCCGGCGCTTCACCTTCGAGGGCTTTCTGCCCTCCGGTAAAAAAGAGCGCCGCGCTGCCCTGGAGGAGCTGACCGGCGAGGCGCGCACCATGGTGTTTCACGAGGCGCCCCACCGCCTGCGTCAAACCCTCGCCGACATGGTGGAGCTGCTGGGAGACAGGCCCGCCGCCCTGTGCCGTGAGCTGACAAAGCTCCATGAAGACACTGTCCGCACCACACTGGCCCAGGCTGCGGCCTTCTACCGGGACAACGAGCCACGGGGGGAGTACGTTCTAGTGGTAGCGGGCCGGGAGAAGCAGAACGCGCCGGCCCTGACGCTGGAAGAGGGCGCAGCACGGGTGCTGGCCCTGCGGGACGGCGGTATGAAGCTGAAAGAGGCCGTGCGTCGGGTAGCGGACGACACCGGCCTGCCCCGCAACGCCCTGTACGATACCGCGCTGAAAGCATAAGACGAAAAAAACAGTGCCGCCCCAGTGGGCGGCACTGTTTTTTCTTGTTTTCAGGTCTTTTGCAGCTCGCGCCTGCACTTGGCACAGACGCTCTTACCGTGGAACGTGGATATGTCCTTGTTGCCGTCGCAGAACACACAGCCCACATGGGCGCGGCGTAGCACGATGCCGTCGCCCTCCACGCTGACCTCCATTGTCTCACGCTCGCCGATATCCAGCGCGCGGCGCATTTCGATCGGGACCACGATCCGGCCAAGCTCGTCGATGCGGCGGACAATACCGGTAAATTTCATGTCCTCTCCCCCCTCTATGCAGTAATAACAAAATCCCCGCAAATTTTATACCTGTATTTTAACATATTCAACGAAGCATGTCAACAACAATTCGAAACGTGTCGAGAATTTTTGCAAATAACCGCACAGACCGCCGCGTAGACTTCTCCCGTAAGGAGGTGCGCGGTGTGGCGATGGGGATATTCTGGACGCTGATGGTAACGGTGTCCCTGGTGTACGGTGCAGTCAGCGGCCGTCTGTCGGCGGTGACAGCGGCGGCACTGGAGGGTACCGCTGCTGCGGTGGAGCTGGTACTGGTCATGGCTGGGGCACTGTGCCTGTGGTCCGGTGTACTGGAGCTGATGCGGCGCAGCGGCATGGCGGCGGGACTGAGCCGCCTGCTGCGCCCGGTCCTGCGGCGTCTGCTGCCCCAGGCAGGGCGGGACGAGGAGACGCTGGATGCCCTCAGTGCTAACGTCAGCGCCAATCTGCTGGGGCTGGGCAACGCCGCCACGCCGGCGGGTATACAGGCCGCCAGGCGTATGGCGGTGGGCTGCAGCGGCACCGCAAGCGACGAGTTGTGCCGTCTGGTGGTGCTGAACACCGCCTCGGTGCAGCTGCTGCCCTCCACCGTGGCCGCCCTGCGGGGCGGACTGGGCAGCGCCGCGCCGCTGGATATCCTGCCGGCGGTATGGCTGTCCTCGGCGCTGTCGGTAACAGCGGGCCTGGCCTGTGCCCGGGTACTGAGCCGGGTATGGAGGGCGTGAAATGGAGCCATTTTCCGCCTGGATACTGCCGCTGCTGCTGTCCGGCGCCGCTCTGTGGGGCACCCGGCGGCGGGTGGATGTCTACGACGCTCTTGTCACCGGTGGGAAAAACGGCCTGCAAGTGGCGGTATCCATCCTGCCGGCGTTGGCCGCCCTGCTGACGGCGGTGTATATGCTGCGGGCCTCCGGCGCACTGGACGCCCTGACGGCTCTGCTCGCCCCGGCGCTCACCGTTCTGGGCGTACCGCCGGAGACGGCCCCGCTGCTGGTAATACGCCCGCTGTCCGGCTCCGGCGCGCTGGCTGCCGGCGGCGACATCATGCGCCAGTACGGGCCGGACAGCTACATCGGGCGCTGCGCCGCCGTGATGCTGGGCTGCACCGAGACAACGTTCTACACCGTCGCCGTCTATTTCGGCGCGGCGGGGATCAAGCGGACACGCTACACCATTCCTGCCGCCCTGATGGCGGACCTGGCTGCCTACCTGGCCGCGGCCTGGTCCGTCCGGCTGTTCTTCGGCACGTGAAAAAGCCACCCCTCACGGGGTGGCTTTTCATAATTTACATCTTCTCCGGTGCAGAGCAGCCAATGAGCGTCATGCCGTTTTTCAGCACGGCGCGGGCGGTGTCCGCCAGCTTCAGCCGTGCCAGCAGCACGTTCTCCGCTTCGCCCTTGATGCGGCAGGCGTTGTAGAACTTGTGGAACGCGGCAGCCAGCTCCACCAGATAGCGGTTGATGAAGCTGGGGTCGTAGTCCCGGGCGGCCAACTGCACCACGGCAGGGTACTGGGCCAGCTGCTTGATGAGGGCCTTCTCCTCGTCGGCGGTCAGGACGGACAGATCAGCCTCCGCCGCGGCGGGAACGGTATATCCCTCCGCCGCCAGCGCTTTCACCAGCGTGCAGATACGGGCGTAGGCATACTGGACATAGTAGACCGGGTTCTCGCTGTCCTCCCGGACGGCCAGGCCCAGGTCGAACTCCATCTGCGTCTCCGGCTTGGCGTTGAAAAACCAGCGGCAGGCATCCACAGGGATCTCGTCCAGCAGGTCGGTGAGACTGATGGCCTTGCCGGTGCGCTTGGACATGCGGACGGTCTCGCCGTCGCGGACCAGCTTCACCAGCTGCATCAGCACGATGTCCAGCCGGTGCTGGCCATCCAGACCCAGAGCGTCCATAGCGCCCTTCAGCCGGGCCACATGGCCGTGGTGGTCGGCGCCCCAGATGTTGATGACCTTGTCAAAGCCGCGGACGGCGAATTTGTTGCGGTGATAGGCAATATCGGCGGCGAAGTAGGTATAGAAGCCGTTGGCGCGGCGCAGCACGTCGTCCTTCAGGCCAAGCTTTTCGATAGCCTCGTCGCTCTTGCCCTCCTGCCGCAGCTGGGCGGCCAGGATATCGGAGGTCTTCAGCCACAGCGCGCCGTCCTTCTCATAGGTATAGCCCCTGTCCGTCAGCGCCTGCACTGTGTCGGCCACATAGCCGCTGTCGTGAAGGGAAGACTCGAAGAACCACTGGTCGTACTGAATGCCGTACCGGGCCAGATCGGCCTTCATCTTGGGGATATTGACGCTGAGACCGAACTGGGCCAGGGCGTCATGGCGGGTCTTTTCGTCGCAGTCCAGATACTTATCGCCCTCATTCTCGTAGAAGGCCTGGGCCAACTCCCGGATATCGTCGCCGTGGTAGCCGTCCTCGGGGAATTCCACCGCGTCCTCGCCCTTGATGATCTGGAAGTACCGGGCCTCCAGACTCTTGGCGAACTTTTCGATCTGGTTGCCCGCGTCGTTGACGTAGAACTCACGCCACACGTCCGCACCGGACTTTTGCAGCACGCTGGCCAAAGTGTCTCCCAGCACGCCGCCCCGGGCGTTGCCCATGTGCATGGGGCCGGTGGGATTGGCGGAGACAAACTCCACCATGTACTTCCTGCCAGCCAGCGTGTCGTTCTCGCCGTACTTCTCTCCTGCCGTCTCAATTCCGGAGACGGTGTCGGCGAACCACTTTTCGCCCAGACGGAAGTTCATAAAGCCGGGGCCGGCGATCTCCACGGAGGTGAAGTAGCTGCCCTCCAGCGTCATGTTGTCGATAAGGGTCTGCGCCACCTGACGGGGGTTCATCTTCATGGCCTTGGCCGCCGCCAGGCAGAAGGTGGTGGTATAGTCGCCGTTGGCGGTGTCCTTAGGGATCTCCACCGCCGGCTCGGCGGTGATACCGGCAGGCAGCAGCCCTGCGGCCGCAGCCTTTTCATATGCAGCCACTGTCAGCTGCCGTACCTGCGCCTTGGCGCTTTCGATCATATTCATGCGTCCTTCTCCTCTTTTGTCAAAGTCAGTGCCAGGTGCAGGGCGGACAGCGCCTGCGTACCCAGCAGCAGTGTATACGTCAATGTGATATGGCCATCGCCCTTTCGGGGCAGGTGCCAGGACACCTCCTTCGTGTCCACGTGCAGCGTCAGCGCACCGCCGTCGCCGCCGGCGATCTGCGTGACCGTTTGCCGTTGAGGGTCCAGCAGCAGGCCGTAGCCGCCGTCCTTGGACTCGGTGATGACAACGGCCCGATGCTGCTGCGTCTCCAGCCGCATCTCCGAGGCCACGGCGCTTCCGTCCAGTTCGTTCTGCGCCGTATAGCGCAGGCGATAGCCATAGTCGGTCTTTTCCAGCGTCCCTGTGCCCCGGAAGGTCAATTCGTCCACGCCGCCGGCAAAGTCACTGCGGCTGCGGACCAGTACCTGTACCTTCTCCATGTCAGTACCTCTCAATGTCCACGTGCTGTACCGCGCTCTCCAGCGGTCGCCGCAGAAACTGCCCTGCCAGCGCACCGAAGTCCTCCGGCTGGTCGCTGGCATACAGTGTCAGTGTGCCGTGGTCACGTTGGGCCAGCGCACCCCGGTCTGACAACGTCTGCCGCAGGACCCGCGCCGCCGCAGCGCCGGAGTCGATGAGCGTCACGCCGGGGCTCATGATGTCCGCGATGATCTCCGTCAGCAGCGGATAGTGGGTGCAGCCCAGGATGAGGGTGTCGATCCCCGTGGCACGCAGCGGCTCCAGATACTCCCGGGCCACCGTCTCGATGACCGGATCACCGGGGCGGAAGCGCCCGTTCTCCACCAGCGGCACAAACAGAGGGCATGCCTTGACATACACCTGAATGGCGCCGTCCAGCGCCGCCAGACAGCGCTCATAGGCCCCGGAGCGCACGGATGCCGCCGTGGCGATCAGGCCCACCCGCTTATTTCGGGTCGCCGCGGCGGCGGCCGCGCAGGAGGGCTCCACCACACCGAGAACGGGGATATCGTTCTCGGCCGCCAGCACCGGCAGCGCGTTGGTAGATACGGTGCCGCAGGCCACCAGCAGCGCTTTCACATCAAAGCTCCGCAGGAAATGTACATCCTGCCGGGCGTAGCGCAGCAATATTTCCGCCGAGCGCCCGCCGTAGGGCACACGGGACGTGTCGCCGAAGTATATAATGTTCTCAAAGGGGAGGATGCTGCGTATCTCCCGCACGGCGGTCAATCCGCCGGAGCCGGAGTCGAACACCCCGATAGGCCGCTGATCCATATGCGCCCTCCTTTTTCCTGCCGCCGCGGCGGCAGTACAGTGCATAGTTTAACTCATATATTGTACTATGTTTCCCCTATCGTTACAAGCTAAAAATTGGCGCACCTGTTCATTTTTTTCTGTGGCAATCCCTGCGGGAACGTGCTATAATCGTGGAAATGAAGTTCTGCCCGTGACGGAGGTGGTATGATGGAACTGAACATGACGGAAAAGCAATTCCGGCGTCTGCTGGATCTGGTGTATATCGGCAACTGGGTGCTGAACTCCACCCGTGGCGACGACCGCATCAAGGAGTACGACCAGGTGGAGAGCCTGGTGTTTGCCCACTGCCTGGACCACGGCATGGCGCCCCTGACGGAGCTGTACCAGGGAGAGCTGATCCCCTCCCGCGCCTTTGCCGACGGCGGTATCCATGAGGCCATCATGGCCTATGAGGACGCCACGTTCTTTGAGATACTGGCCCAGGAGCTGGCCCTGCGGGACATGGACGATCCCCCCATCACGCCGGAGAACTACGATGAGATCATGGCCCGGATGGAGACGTACTTAGGTGAGTTTGAACAGCACGGCACCGACAACATCACCGTGGACATGGAAGAATAAAATGGCCCCCCGACGGTATCGGGGGGTCATTTTATTCACCTTTTACCGGAACATACTCCTCATAGCGAAACCGCAGGCCGTTTTCCTCCATATCCGCCGAGCGCTTGTCCAGTCTCCACCCGGGATCGTGCTCCAGATCAGGGAAGAAGGCGTCCGCGCCGCCGTCGGCGCCGATACGGGTCACATAGACCCGGCCACACAGCGGCAGGAACATCCGATAGACGCTCTCGCCGCCAATGACCCAGCTGTCCTCATCGGCAGTCAGCAGTGCCTCCGCCGGAGAGTGGACGATCTCGGCCCGTTCTGCCGTGAAGCCCCGCTGCCCGGTCAGGACAATATTGCGCCGGTTCGGCAGGCCCCTCCCGCCCGGCAGGGACTGGAGCGTCCTGCGGCCCATGAGGACCGTATGCCCGGATGTCAACTCCTTGAACCGCTTGAGGTCGGCGGGCAGGTGGAACAGCAGGGCGTTGTCCCTGCCGATTCCCCACTTCTCATCCACGGCGACGATGGCATACATGGCGTTCCCTCCTTAAATGGCCACCGGGATCTTGTCCTCGAAGGGCTGGGGGTCGTACCCCTCCAACGAGAAGCTGTCGCGGGTGAACTGATAGAAATCCGTCACGGACGTATCGATGCTGAACTTAGGCGCGGGACGCTCGTCCTTCTCCAGCAGCTTTTCGATGATGGGCACATGGCGGTCGTAGATATGAGCGTCGGCGATAACATGGACAAGCTCGCCCGCTTGCAGCCCAGACACCTGCGCCATCATGTGCACCAGCACAGCGTACTGCACCACGTTCCAGTTGTTTGCCGCCAGCATATCCTGGCTGCGCTGGTTCAGGATAGCGTTCAGCGTATGGCCGGAGACGTTGAAGGTCATGGAGTAGGCGCAGGGGTACAGTGCCATCTCGTGCAGATCCTGAAAATTGTAGATATTCGTCAGGATGCGGCGGCTGGCAGGGTTGTGCTTCAGATCGTACAGCACCCGGTCCACCTGGTCCATCTCCCCCTCAGGATACTGATGCTTCACCGCCAGCTGATAGCCGTAGGCCTTGCCGATGGAGCCGTTCTCATCGGCCCAGCTGTCCCAGATATGCCCGCGGAGATCATGGATGTTGTTGGACTTCTGCTGCCATATCCACAGCAGCTCGTCGATACAGGTCTTGAAGTACGTTCGGCGGATGGTGAGGATGGGGAACTCCTGGCGCAGGTTGTAACGATTTACAATGCCGAATTTTTTGACGGTGTGGGCTGGCGTGCCGTCCTCCCAGTGGGGACGCACGTTCTGGTCGGTATCCCATACGCCGTGGGTAAGGATCTCCCGGCAATTTTCCTTGAATATGCGGTCTGCGTAGCTCATGGCGGCGTCCTCCTGTGTGATTTTTTCTATTGTAGCACAGGATAAACCGAAACACCAGCGCTTTACGATAAGAAAAGTGAAATTACATTTTGATATACCTGCCATAAGAAATTGCGGGTTGCAAGTTTCCGTTTCCTTGCTATAATATTCTGCGGATAAAATATAAGGAGGCATCTCCATGACTTATGATGTGATCATTATTGGCGCCGGCCCCGGCGGTATTTTTTCCGCCTATGAATTGATGCAGCGCAGGCCGGAGTGGAAGGTGGCCGTACTGGAGGCTGGCAACCCGCTGGAAAAGCGGCGCTGTCCCATCGACGGCGACAAGGTGAAGTCCTGCATTCACTGCAAGACCTGCGCCATTATGAACGGCTTCGGCGGCGCGGGCGCGTTCTCCGACGGCAAATATAACCTGACCAACGAGTTCGGCGGCACACTGTACGAGTACATCGGCAAGCAGAAGGCCATGGAGCTGATGCACTACGTGGACGACATCAACGTGGCCTGCGGCGGCGCGGGGACAAAGCTCTACTCCACCGCCGACAGCGGCTTCAAGCGCTTGTGCCTTCAGAATAACCTGCACCTGCTGGACGCTTCCGTGCGACACCTGGGCACGGACATCAACTACAAGGTCCTCGAGAATCTGTACGCCAAGCTGAAGGACCATGTGGATTTCCACTTCCTCACCCCGGTAAAGGCGCTGTCCATCACCGAAGATGGCGCCTACGAGGCCGAAACGGACAAGGGCGTGTTCACGGGACACAAGTGCATCATCTCTGTGGGCCGCAGCGGCAGCAAGTGGATGGAGTCCGTCTGCCAGTCGCTGGATATCCCCACCAAGTCCAACCGTGTGGATATCGGCGTGCGGGTGGAGCTGCCCGCCGAGGTGTTTGCCCCCATCACCGATGAGCTCTATGAGAGCAAGATCGTCTATAAGACCGAGAAATACCAGGATAAGGTACGCACATTCTGCATGAACCCCAGGGGCGCGGTGGTCAACGAGAACACCAACGGCATCGTCACCGTCAACGGCCACAGCTACGAGGATCCCGCCATGCACACAGAGAACACCAACTTCGCCCTGCTGGTGTCCAAACACTTCACCGAGCCGTTCCGGGACAGCAACGGCTACGGCGAGAGCATCGCGCGCCTGAGCAATATGCTGGGCGGCGGCGTGATGGTCCAGCGGTTCGGCGACCTGATCCGCGGCCAGCGCAGCACCCCCAAGCGCATCGAAAAGGGCTTCATGACCCCCACGCTGGCCGCCACACCCGGCGATTTGAGCCTGGTGATGCCCAAGCGCATCCTGGACGGCATCATCGAAATGCTCTACGCCCTGGACAAGATCGCCCCCGGCACCGCCAGCGACGACACGCTGCTCTACGGCGTGGAGGTGAAGTTCTACAACATGGAGGTGGCACTGGATAGAAATCTGGAAACGCCGCACAAGGGCCTGTTCGTCATCGGCGATGGCAGCGGCGTCACCCACTCCCTGTCCCACGCCAGCGCCAGCGGCGTGTATGTGGCCCGCTATCTGGCCGAGCACGAATGAGATACAAAACCGGGACGGCGCTGCCGCCCCGGTTTTTCGTTTGTCTTTGCCGTGCGGCTGTGGTACAATGTATAAAACCGCAAAGGAGGGGCACCCATGGCCGATCTCAATACCGATATCCGCTATATCAAAGGCGTGGGCGAGGCCCGGGCCAAGGCTTTTGAAAAGCTGGGCGTTTTCACCCTGGGCGACCTGATCGCCTACTATCCCCGCCGATGGGAAGACCGTTCGCAGCTCTACCCTATCCGGGACCTGCCGGAGGGGGAGTACGCCTGCTGCAAGGCCATGATCGCCCAGCCCCCCACTACCGCCCGTATCCGCGGCGGACAGACGCTGGTGCAGGTACGGGCCGTGGACGAGAGCGGTGTGCTGGATGTATCCTTCTTCCACCAGGAATACCGCAAAAACGCCCTGCATCCGGGAGAGACATACATCTTCTATGGAAAGGTCGAGGGCGGCGGTGTGCGCCGCCGCATGGTCAATCCCCTGCTGGAGACGGAGGGGAAGCAGCTGCTCACCGGCCGCATCATGCCCATTTATCCCCTGACGGCGGGGCTGACACAGACTATGGTGGCCAAGGCCGTACGCCAGGGACTGGACCAGTGCCGCGACCTGCCGGAAGATGTGCTGCCGGACGGGATCCGGCAGGCACACCATCTGTGCTATGCCGGGTTTGCCTACGAGAACATCCACTTCCCCGCCTCGGAGGAGGCGCTGGATACCGCGCGGCGGCGTCTGGTATTTGAGGAGCTGTTCCTTCTGAGCTGCGGTCTGTCTCTGCTGCGGCAGCGGCGGGAGACGGTGGCCGGCCTGCCCTGTCAAGCGGCGGACATGGCGCCCTTCTATGCCGCCCTGCCCTTTGCCCTCACCGCCGCCCAGCAGCGGGCTATCGCGGACGCCGTGGGCGATATGACCTCCGGCCGGCCCATGAACCGCCTGTGCCAGGGCGATGTGGGCAGCGGCAAGACCATGGTGGCCGCCGCCTGCGTGTGGTTCGCCGCCCAAAGCGGCTGGCAGTCGGCCCTGATGGCCCCCACGGAAATACTGGCACGCCAGCATTACGAAAATCTGGCCCCGCTGTTCGCCCGCTTCGGCCTGCCGTGCGCTCTGCTCACCGGCTCCACCCCCGTCAGGGAACGCCGCGCCATTCTGGCCGGCCTGCAAAGCGGGGATATCACACTGTGCATCGGTACACACGCCCTGCTGACGGCGGACGTACAGTATGCGCGCCTGGGTCTGGTGATCACCGATGAACAGCATCGCTTCGGCGTAGAACAGCGCTCTGCCCTGTCCCACAAGAGCGCCGCCCCACACACGTTGGTGCTGTCCGCCACCCCGATCCCCCGGACGCTGGCCCTTATCATCTACGGCGATCTGGATGTGTCCGTGATCGATGAGCTGCCGCCGGGACGGCAGACAGTGGAGACCTTCGCTCTGGGCGAGAAATACCGGGCGCGGCTCAACGGCTTTATCCGCAAGCAGGTGCAGGAGGGCCATCAGGTGTTCATCGTCTGCCCGCTGGTGGGCGAGGATGACGCTCTGCCCGACGAGCGCAAGGCCGTGACGGCCTACGCCAAGGCACTGCAGGAGGATACCTTCCCCGAGCTGCGGATAGCCGTGCTCCACGGCCGTATGAAGCCAAAGGAGAAGGAAAAGGTCATGGCCGCCTTCGCCGCCGGGGAGAGCGATATCTTGGTCTCCACCACCGTGGTGGAGGTGGGCGTGGATGTGCCCAACGCCACACTGATGGTGGTGGAGAACGCCGACCGCTTCGGCCTGAGCCAGCTGCACCAGCTGCGCGGCCGGGTGGGCCGCGGCCAGGCCAAGAGCTACTGTGTTCTGCTCAGCGACGTGCAGAATGACGACACGAAACGGCGGCTGAAAGCCCTGACCCAGACGAACGACGGCTTCCGCATCGCCGAGGAGGACCTGAAGCTCCGGGGCCCCGGCGACTTCTTCGGCAGCCGCCAGCACGGCCTGCCCACGCTGAAGGCTGCCGACCTCAGCTGCGATATGCCCCTGCTGGCCGAGGCCCGGGATGCCGCGCAGCAGCTGCTGGCCGGCGACCCGCTGCTGACCCGGCCGGAGCATGCCGTGCTCCGCCGCCGGGTACAGGCCCTGTTCCGGCAAAAGGACGGCACTCTGAACTGAAGCAGGGCACCCTCTCCGCGCTTGAAATGCCGGCAATAAGCAGCGGCGCCGGAACGATGTTCCGGCGCCGCTGCTCTCTGCTGTCTCCGTGCCGTTTGCCCGGCGGCATGGGGCAGATATTCCCCCGGAAATGAAGAAAGAGCAGCCTTTCGGCTGCTCTTTCTCCCTCCCCAAGACGGCCACAAGGAGCGCCGTAGCGCTCCCTGTGGTGGTGTGTTGTCGGGTAAAAGGGGGAATACCCGACAGGGGGGTGGCACGGACAGAGGGGGGTGACTCTATTCGTGCTCAACTGTATTGTACACCTGCCTGTCCGGTTTGTCAAACGTTTTTTCTGATTTTTTGCAGTGGGTAACATTGGGGTAAAGTTAATGTGTTCTTAATGTCACTATCCTTGCTTTTTGTGAAATAATGTCGTACACTATATGTGTGTTTGCATGATACAGGAGGTATACTAAATGGTCTCCATTATAGAAGTAACTGACAAAGCCCAGCTGCGCCGGTTCGTGGACTACCCCAACGAGCTGTATAAGGACGTGCCTCAGTTCGTCCCCGCCACCTATGGCGACGATCTCTCCGATTGGGACCGCAGCAAGAACCCCGCCTTTGAATACTGCGACGCCCGCTGCTGGCTGGCCATGCGCGACGGGGAGATCGTGGGCCGCATCGGTGCCATCCACTCCCGCAAGGCCAACGACAAATGGGGTGCCAACCGCCTGCGCTTTACCCAGGTGGATTTCATTGACGACCCGGAGGTCTCCTCCGCCCTGTTCCGCACGGTGGAGGCCTGGGCGAAGGAGCTGGACTGCACCGCCGTTCACGGTCCCCTCGGCTTCACCGACATGGACCGCGAGGGTATGCTGGTGGAGGGCTTTGACCGCCGCAGCTGCTTTTTCACATACTACAACTATCCCTACTACATCGACCACATGGCCGCCCTGGGCTATGTGAAGGACGTGGACTGGATCGAGGAGCTTATCACCGTCCCGGAGGACGAGGCCACCATACAACGCTGGGAGAAGATCTCCGACTTCGTTCTCAAGCGCCACCGCCTGCACATTCACGAGGCCAGGAGCCGTCTGTCCTATCTGCCCCTGCTCAAGCCGTTTTTCGAGCTGGTCAACCTGGCCTACGCGCCGCTGTACGGCACTGTGGATCTCTCTGACCGCCAGATCAAAAAGTACTCCGCCAAGTTCGCGCCCCTCATCAATCCCAACACCACCTGCTTCGTCATGGATGAAAACGACCGCATGGTGGCCTTCGGCGTAGGTGCGCCAAGCCTGGCCTCCGCCCTGCAGAAGCACCGGGGCCGCCTTATGCCCACCGGCTGGATCGACGTTCTCAAGGCCTTCCGCAGGAACGACACCGTGGACCTGCTGCTCATCGCCGTCCACCCGGACTACCAGAAAAAGGGTGTCAACGCCATTATCCTCAGCAAGGCCATGAAAGGCTGCCACAAGCTGGGCATCAAGCAGGCCGAGACCGGCCCCATGCTGGAGCTGAACGACAAGGTCCAGTCCCAGTGGAAGGATTTTCAGACCGAACAGCATAAGCGCCGCCGCTGCTTCATCAAGCAGCTGTGATACATAAAAGGGACCGGCTCGGCCGGCCCTTTTTATCTCCCGCTGAAAAAGCAGCACCCTCCTGCCGGCGCAGGAGGGTGTTGTTCATTTCAGCTCTACCACGGTCACGCCGGCCTCGCCCTCGCCGTATCGGCCCAGGCGGAAGGACTTGACCTGTTTGTTTTTCTTCAGCAGCTGGTGCACGGCGGCGCGCAGCGCGCCGGTGCCCTTGCCGTGGATGATGGTCACGGTGCCCAGCTTGGACCGGGATGCCGCGTCCAGATAGTTCTCCACCACGCTTTCGGCCTCCAGCGTCTCCAGGCCCCGGATGTCCAGCTCGGCGGACGCCCGCGCCCCGGTGTTGATGGACACCGCCGGTCCGCTGCGCTGCTGCGCGGCGGCGGACTGCTTTTTCTTCTTCTCGATCTCCTCCGCCGTTTCCAGCAGGCGCACCTGCGCGGCCTTGACGGTCATCTTCATCTTGCCCGCCTGCAGGAGCAGCGTGCCGTCACCGTTGACCGCCAGCACCGCGGCGCCGGTCCGCACACCGGCCAGCTCCACCGTGTCGCCCACGGCGATGGGCCGGCTGGGCGCGGGTACCGGCTCTGTATCCTCGTCCCGTTGGTGCAGCGCCGTCTCCGCCTCGTTCAGGCGGCGGCGTATATCGCTTTTCCGGTCATTCACGGCCTGATAGTCCGACCGCTGCTGCTGTTTCCGCAGCTCGTCCAGCTCGGCGAACACCTGGTCCGCCTGCCGCTGGGCCTGCTGCACGATGCGCCGCGCCTCGGCCTCGCCCTTGGTCCGGGCGTTGTCCTTGGCCTTCTCCATCTGCTCACGGAAGGTCCGCGCCTTCCGCGCGTCCTCCTCACGCTGGCGCCACAGCCGGTCCGCCTCGCCCTGGGCTTTCTCCAGCCGCTGGCGCTTCTCCTCCAGTTGGGTCAGCACGTCCTCGAACCGCACGGATTCACTGTCCATCTGGGCCTTGGCGTCCTCGATGACGCTCTCGTCCAGCCCCAGCCGCCGGGAGATGGCAAAGGCGTTGGACTTGCCCGGTATGCCGATGAGCAGCCGGTAGGTAGGCCGCAGCGTCTGCACATCGAACTCACAGCTGGCGTTCTCCACCCCCGCCGTGGTCATGGCAAAGGTCTTCAGCTCCGCGTAATGGGTGGTGGCCGCCGTCAGCGCACCCTTGCGCCGCACGTCCTGAATGATGGCGATGGCCAGCGCCGCGCCCTCCACCGGGTCGGTGCCCGCCCCCAGCTCGTCGAACAGGATCAGGCTCTTCTCATCCGCCAGCTTCAGTATCTCCACTGTGTTGGCCATATGCGCCGAGAAGGTGGACAGGCTCTGCTCGATGCTCTGCTCGTCGCCCACGTCCGCCAGTACCCGGTCGAACACCTGCACGGCGCTCTGGTCGCCGGCGGGGATGTGCAGGCCGCATTGGGCCATCAGGCACAGCAGCCCCAGGGTTTTCAGCGTCACGGTCTTGCCGCCGGTGTTGGGGCCGGTGATGACCAGCGTGTCATACGCACCGCCCAGCGCCACCGTCACCGGCACCGCTTTGGCCGGGTCCAGCAGGGGATGCCGTGCCCGCTTCAGGTCGATGCCGCCCCGCTTCCGCACCAGCGGACGCCCCGCGTCCATGGCATAGCTCAGCTGTGCCCGGGCGAAAATGGTGTCCAGCTGCACCAGCAGGTCGTAGTCGTACAGGATGTTCTCCCGCTGCGCCGCGCACTCGCCGGACAGTATACGCAGCACCCGGTCGATCTCCTTTTCCTCACGGGCCTGCAATTCCTTCAATTCATTATTGGCCTGCACCACGCCCATGGGTTCCACGAACAGCGTGGCCCCGGAGGATGAGATGTCGTGTACCAGACCCGGCAGACTGCCCTTGCACTCCGCCTTTACCGGCACCACGAACCGCCCGTCCCGCTGGGTGATCAGCGCCTCCTGCAGCACCTTGGCGTAGGAGGGCGACGAGATGATCCGCTGCAGGATCTGCCGTCCCTTGCTGGCCGCAGCGCGCATATTCCGCCGTATGTCCGCCAGCTCCGGGCTGGCGGTGTCGGCGATGGTCTCTTCGTCCAGTATGGCGCCGCGTATTTTATCCTCCAGATAGCGGTTCACGTGGAGGGCAGAGAATAGCCGGTCGATGGCCGTGGCCTCCCCCTGACGCTCCGCGTCATAGTCGCTGACCCGCCGCGCAGCGGTCAGCACGCCGGCCACATCCAGCAGCTCCCGGGTGTTCAGCACGCCGCCGTGGTCCGCCCGGTCCAGTGCCTGGGATACGTCCTTCACACCCGCAAAGGACGGACTGCCGTGCAGGCCCAGCCGCGTCTTGGCCGCGTCCGTCTCATCCAGCAGGTGCTCCACCGCCGCCGCGTCTGTGGCAGGACGCAGCCGCAGGCACCGGGCCTTGGCCTCGTCGCTGACCGCATGGCGCGCCAGCAGCTCCAGCACCGCCGGCAGCTCCAGTGTGCGGATAGATTTCTCAAATAACTCGCTCATGTATGTATGTCCTCCTGTTATCCCAACAGGGCCTTGTAATAGTCCAGCGTCCGGAACCCGCGCTCCAGCTGGGCGGCGATAAACGCCTCGCCCGCCTGATCCAGCGCCTGCAGGGCGCCCGGCTCCAGCGTAAAGCTGTACAGCCGCCTGGGGTCCGCGTACAGCACGTGCCGCAGCGCCGCCAGACCAGCCTCGGTCAGCGGCAGCCGGAAGCTGCGCTCCGGGCCCCTGCACGTTCCGCACGCCACAAATCCGCCGGAGATGTCCAGCACCGGTCCCTCCGGCTGTGCCGTTCCGCACACGGCGCATTCCTCCGCCAGCGGCTCAAAGCCCGAGAGCGCCATCAGTCGGAACTGGAACGCCGCCTTCACCAGCCGCGGGTCCTTCCCCGTGCGGCACAGGGCGTACAGGGCGTTCAGCAGCAGCGACAGTATCTCAGGGCAGGGCGTCTCCTCGGCGCACACCGCCTCCGTCAGCTCACAGAACCACGCCGCCAGCGCCAGCAGCTCGATGTCCCGGCCCAGCCCGTCGAACAGCTCGATGGGCGACGCCTCATCCAGCATATACCAGCTGCCCCGCTTGAAAATGGTCAGCTCGGAATAGGCCGGCATCTGGCAGGCCGCCGCCAGGCGGCTGTTCTTTCGCCGCGCACCCCGGGCGATCAGGGGTATCTTCCCCCGGTCCGCCGTCAGCACCGTCAATATCCGATCTGTCTCCTTTGTGTCTGTGACCCGCAGCACCACGCCGCCGGTCACGGTCTTTCCACTTTGCATACAGCCTCCTGGGCCCCGCGGTACAGCAGATACGCCTCCGGCGCGCCGGTGTCCAAAAATAATTCCCAGTAGTCCACGCGAACACCTCCATGTCGTTAGCATGGGAGCTTTCGCCGGTTTTATGGCTGGAAATTTGTTGATGTTATTCCTCGTTGTAGCCCTGACTTCTGATGAAGTTGGGATTATCCCGCCAGTTTGCCCCACTCGATGTCCCATCGAGCGGGGACCCCGCATTTTATCGCTTTACGGCGGAAATGAATTCCGCCTACGGAATTCTTCGAATTCACACCGCATGCGCGGCGGCTCGCTCCGCTCGCAGGAAAACTGGCCGGAGTGCATGCTGCGACCGCAGCCTTACTCCTCGTTATAGCCCTGACTTCTGATGAAATTCGGATTATCTCTCCAATTTTCCTTGACCTTCACCCACGTCTCCATGTACACCTTCGTGCCCATGAATTTCTCAATATCCCGACGGGCCGCGGAGCTGATGCGCTTGAGCATTTCGCCGCCTCTGCCGATGATGATGCCCTTGTGGCTGGCCTTCTCGCAGTAGATGGTCACGTCCAGGTCGATGATGCCCGTGTCCTCCCGTTCGGAGAACTTCGTCACCTCCACCGCCGTGCCGTGGGGGATCTCCTTGTCAAGGCAGCGCAGCATCTTCTCCCGGACGATCTCCGCGCACACCTGGCTGTCCGCCTGGTCGGTGGTCATGCCGTCGGGGAACAGCTGGGGGCCCTCCTGGGCGTATTGGGACAGCTGCCGCATCAGCTCATCCAGGCCGTCGCCGGTCCGGGCGGAGATGGGAATGATGGCATCAAAGCCGTCATAGGCCGCGCTGTACGCCGCGATGACCTCCAGCAGGGCCTCCTTTTTCTCTACCGTGTCGATCTTGTTGATGCACAGCACGCAGGGCAGCTGCTCCTCCCGGATGCGCTGCAAAAGGACCTTCTCCGGCTCGCCCACATGGGGGATGGGCTCCACCAGTAGCAGCGCGCACTCCACGTCGCTGAGGCTCTCCCGCACCACCTTGACCATATAGTCCCCCAGCCGGGAACGGGGCTTGTGCAGGCCCGGCGTATCCAGCAGCACATACTGGGTATCGCCCCGGTTCACCACGCCGTAAATGCGGTTGCGGGTGGTCTGGGGCTTGTCCGAAACAATGGCGATCTTCTCGCCCACCAGGGCGTTGGTCAGGCTGGACTTGCCCACATTGGGCCGTCCGCACACGGTGATCATTGCGGTTTTTGTGATGTTCATAGGTGATCCTCAACTTTCTTTCGTTTGAGCAATTTTCGTGCAGCGTTATTTTCGTTCCAGGCCCAGCACGGACATGATGGCCTCTTCTCTTTCGCGCATCTGGGCCTTCATGGGGCCCTCGTCCAGGTGGTCGTAGCCCAGCAGGTGCAGCACGGAGTGTACCGCCAGATAGGCCAACTCCCGGCGGTTGGCGTGGCCGTATTCCTTCGCCTGCGCCTTCACGCGCTCCAGAGAGATGACCATGTCCCCCAGGGGCACATAGCCGGTGCCGGGGTCGGCGTCCTCCGCGCTGGGCAGTTCGCCGGGAGTCAGTTCAAACTCCGGAAAACTCAGCACGTCCGTAGGGCGGTCCACCCCACGCATCTCCAGGTTGATGGTGTGGATGCCCGCGTCGCCGGTCACCAGCACATCCACCTCGCAGGGGAAGTCCACCCCTTGCTCGGCCAGCGCTGTGCGGATGACCCTGCGGAGAAAGCTGCGTGTGCCCTCGCTGACACCGGGGACATCGGCGGTCACCGGGATATAGTGTCGTTTCATTTCTTTTTCTCCTCAAATTTGGCGTAGGCCTCGATGATGCGCTGCACCATCACATGGCGCACCACGTCCTCCTTGGTGAGCCTGCATATGGCCACGCCCTCCACGTCCCGCAGCACCTTCATGGCCTCCTTCAGACCGCTGACCTTGTCGGTGGGCAGGTCGATCTGGGTCACGTCGCCGGTGATGACCACCTTGGAGCCGAAGCCCATGCGGGTGAGAAACATCTTCATCTGCTCGCGGCTGGTGTTCTGGGCCTCGTCCAGAATGATAAAGCTGTCGTCCAGCGTCCGCCCGCGCATATAGGCCAGGGGCGCCACCTCGATGTTGCCGCGCTCCAGATACTTCTGGTACGTCTCCGCCCCCAGCATATCGAACAGGGCGTCGTACAGCGGGCGCAGATAGGGGTCCACCTTCGATTGCAGATCGCCGGGCAGGAAGCCCAGCCGTTCGCCGGCCTCCACCGCCGGACGGGTGAGGATGATGCGGTTCACCTGCTTGTCCCGGAAGGCGGCCACCGCCGCCGCCACCGCCAGGTACGTCTTGCCGGTGCCGGCAGGGCCCACACCGATGGTGACGGTCTGCTTCAGGATGGCGTTGACGTACTCCTTCTGACCGATGGTCTTGGGCTTGACGGGCCTGCCCTTGCTGGTGATGCAGATCACGTCCTGGGTCAGCTCGCTGATGCGCTCGGCCTGACCGGAGCGCACCAGCCCGATGACGTAGCGCACATGCTGGTCGGTGATCGTCTCGCCCTTATTGGACAGGGTCAGCAGCGCCTGCACGGCCTTCACCGCCAGCATCACGTTTTCCGGCTCGCCGGACACCACGATCTCGCCGCCCCGGTTCACCGCCTGCACCTGAAATTCCGCCTCCAGGAGCCGGATATTCTCGTCGAAGGAGCCGAAAAGATTGACGGCCTCCTCCATGCGTTCAATACCGATACGTTGTTCCATGTTTTGGGTTTACCTCCCTGTATCGCTTGTTATAGTCAGCGGCGCGTCCACGCCGATCTGTTCCTCGCACTCCGCCCGCAGCGTCACCATAAGGTACGCGCCCTGCCGCCGGGCGGATACGTCCGCTTTCAGAACACGGCCATCGTCTCCGATGGTCTGCGCCAACTGGGCCTCCAGCTGCTTTTGTCCCTCGGCGCGGGCCTCGTCCTCCGGACGCTGCCCGTCATACACCGCGGGCTCCGTCACCGTCTCCCTTACCAGCGTTACCGGCAGGCGCAGCCCGAAGGGCAGCTGCACGCCACGGTATCGTATTATTTTATCACAGTTTTCCCGGCCCTGCAATATGCTGTCCCCCGCAGGCAGCGCAATTCGATGCCGTCCGAGGTCCAGCGCGGTATGGGTGCGGGTCTTCACGGGCTCCGTGCTGTTCTTCAGTGTGGTCTCCAGCGGCACCGGCACCGTCCACTCGTACCATGTCCGGGCCCAGATCCGCCCGGTGGCCCGCATATACCGGCAGCCCCGGGGCGAGTCAGCCACCCCGGACAGCAGCACCTGCCCCGCCTGCACCGTTTCGCCCACCGCCGCGCAGGTCACCCCGTCCAGCGCCTCGATCTTCGTGATGAGCCCGTCTCTGGCCGCCACGATGTTCTGCACGTCGCTGTCCCGGTACAGATGCGGCGGGCGAACGCGCTCCACCACCTGCACATGGGCGGTGCAGCCCTTGACATTCACCGCCAGATACACCACGTCCGGCAGCAGCGGCAGCACCCGGTTCCGCAGCTCGTCCTGGTCCAGGCCTACACCACGCGTGCCCACGCGCACGCCGCATCGTTCCAGTGCCTGCAATACGCTTTCCGTGGGGACGGTGTCGTTTCCGGCGACCTCAAAGTCCCAGATGAAGGCGCTGCCCACCGCCAGCAGCAGCGGCAGCACCAGCGCTGCCGCCAGCAGCACATACCGGTGCCTGCACCGCCGCCACAGCTCCGGCGCGCCGGACTTTCGGCACACGGTCACCTGCGCGCCGATGTCCGCCGTCACCTCGGCCAGGCGCCGAGCGCCGGACAGGGTGGTGGTCACGCGGAAGGATGTCTCCGTCAGCCAAGTCAGGTCCCAGAAGGGAATGCCGTGGGCGGCGCACAGGTTCACCACGCGCTCCGGCGCGGTGCAGACCACCTCAGCCACCGCCTGACCGCGGAGATAATTCACTGCTTTACGGTACACGGCGATCCCCCTTACTCCACCAGATCGATGCCGGATATTTTTCCGGTGATCCGCAGCTCCTGCCCCGTCATCACCAGCAGCTGCAGGCCCTGGCCCCGGACGCGGACCACCACGCCGCCGCCGTTGACGTCCACCGCCTCGGTGGTGTAGGCCAGCACGCCACGGTGCCGGTCCATATACAGCTCCCGGTTGCCCAGCAGCTCGATCCGGGCCACGCCGGCGGCGATGTTCACCGGCAGCTCCAGGCGCTCCAGTGCCTCCTGGCCCACCTGGGCCAGCTTCTTTTTCAGTCCCGCCACACCGTCACCTCCCTGCGGATGATACAGAACGCTATGCGCGGACGCACCGGAACTTGCCTGTCCGGGGCGGGGTATTTCCCGGCGGCGGCGCGCATAGGCTGGGGACCGGTGATGGTGATGATAAAGCGCGTGTTGGCACTGCTGGGCAGCGGGGCGCTGGCGATACTGCTGCTGCGGCAGGCAGAGACGGCGGCCCAGGCGGTGCGGGACGGCGTACAGCTGTGTTTGACGTCGGTGATACCGGCGCTGTTCCCGTTTTTTGCCGTCTCGTCCCTGCTGGTGGCGCTGGGGGCAGCGGAGGCGGCGGGCCGGGTGCTGGCCCACCCCTTCAGGCGGTTGTTCCGCTGCGGCGGCGCGGGGTGCACCGCCCTGCTGCTGGGGCTGGTGGGCGGCTATCCTGTGGGGGCGCGGACGGCGGCGGAGCTGGTGCGCCGGGGAGAGCTGTCCCCTGCCGAGGGGGCGCGGCTGCTGACGTTTTGCAACAATGCCGGTCCGGCCTTTGCCATCGGCGTGGCCGGGGTGTCGGTATTCGGCAGCGCCCGGACGGGGGTTTGGCTGTATCTGCTGCACTGTGCCGCCGCACTGCTGACGGGCCTGCTGTTCTGCCGCCGCCCGCTGCCCGTCACCGCCATGCCGAAACGGCCTGTGCCGCCGCAAACCGGACTGACGGGGCAGTTTCTCCGGGCGGTGGAGGGGGCGGTGTCCGCCATGGCCCGGGTGTGCGGGTTCGTGGTGTTCTTTCTGGTGCTGCTGCGCCTGGCGGAGGGGCTCATCGGTCCCCTGCCGCCGCTGGCGGCGGGGGTGCTGGAGCTGACCAACGGTATCCTGCGCCTGACGCCGGACCGCCGGGGCTTCGTCACCGCGGCGGCGCTGCTGGGCTGGGGCGGGCTCAGCGTCCACTGCCAGACGGCGGCGGTGACGGCGGGCAGCGGTATCTCCCTGCGGCTGTATGTGCCGGCCAAGGCGGTGCAGGCGGCGCTGTCAGCGGGACTGGCGGCGCTGCTGGCACCGTATCTGCTGCCGTAGGGCACCCCGCGGGTCCCTCCTGCGTAGAATGACCACGGAGAGAAGTCTCCCATCATTCCCGACAGGAGGTCACATAGGATATGAGCATTACGCTCCGTCATGCCGCCGCCTGCTATCAAGCCCCGGACGGCGAGGTGGAGGCGGTACGGGACGTGTCCTTCACGGTGGAGGAGGGCGCGTTCGTCAGTTTAGTGGGGCCCTCCGGCTGCGGCAAATCCACCCTGCTCAGCGCCATTGCCGGTCTGGAGCCCCTCAGCGGCGGCGCTATCGAGATCGACGGCCGGACGGTACAGGGCACGTCGCGAAAAATCGGCTTTATGCCCCAGCGGGACCAGCTTTTCGAGTGGCGGAATATATGGGACAACGTGACGCTGGGGCTGACGGTCCGTGGTGAGAAGGACCCGGCGGCCTATGCACACGTGTCCCGGCTGCTGGAGCGCTACGGGCTGGCGTCCTTTGCCAAAAAGCGGCCCTGTCAGCTCTCCGGCGGTATGCGCCAGCGCTGCGCCCTGATCCGGACCCTGGCCACTGAGCCGGAGATATTGCTGCTGGATGAGCCCTTTTCCGCCCTGGACTACCAGACACGGCTGGCGGTGTCGGCGGATATCTGGCGCATATTGCGGCAGGAGGGCAAAACGGCCCTGCTGGTCACCCATGACATCGCCGAGGCGGTGAGTATGTCCGACCGGGTGGTGGTGCTGTCCCGCCGCCCCGCCGTGGTGAAGGCGGAGATGGACATGGGCGCGCTGCGTGGTCTGCCGCCGCTGGAGCGCCGGGACACGCCGGAATTTCACCGGTACTTCAACGCCATATGGAAGGAGCTGGACGTTCATGCCTGAGAAAACGCCTTCGCCCCGCCGTGCGGCGTACCTGAGGATCGTGCACCGCGAAAAGCGCCGGGTGCGTATCTGGCAGATCGCGCTGGTGGCGGTGCTGTTTGCCGTGTGGGAGCTCAGCTGCCGGCTGGGGCTGTCCGACGGCTTTCTGGTCAGCAGTCCCAGCCGCATGGTACAGACCCTGTGGCGGCTGTGCGCCTCCGGCGAGCTGTGGCACCACGCGGCGGTGTCCATCGGCGAGACGGTGCTGGGCTTTACCGCCGGGACGGTGCTGGGCACGGCCATCGCCGTGGCCATGTGGTGGTCGGACACCGCCGCCCGCATTCTGGACCCGTACCTGGTGGTGCTGAACGCACTGCCGAAAACAGCCCTGGGACCTATCTTCATCGTGTGGATGGGCGCGGGCATGGGGGCCATCGTCACCATGACGCTGGCCATTTCACTCATCGTCACCATCCTGAGTATGTACACCGGCTTCCGCACCACCGACCCGGAGAAGCTGCGGCTGATGCGGACGCTGGGCGCTGACAAGCGCCAGATCCTGTGGCTGCTGGTGTTCCCGGCCAACTGCCCCACGCTGTTCTCCACACTGAAGGTGAACGTGGGCCTCTCGTGGGTGGGGGTCATCATGGGCGAGTTCCTGGTATCCCGGGCCGGGCTGGGGTATCTCATCGTCTACGGCTCCCAGGTATTCAACATGGACCTGGTCATGGCCAGCGTGCTGGTGCTGGGGCTGGCGGCGGTGGGGATGTACCTGCTGGTGCTGCGGGCGGAAGCATTCTTAAATCATCTATGGGGGGTACGTGCATGAAAAAGCAACTTATCTGCATTTGTATGGCCGCGCTGCTGTCGCTCAGCCTGCTGACCGGCTGCGGCGCGGGGACCGATACCGGCGTTACCGCCGGTACGGAGACGAAAAACGTCACGGTCCGGCTCAGCGAGGTAACGCACTCGGTGTTCTACGCGCCGCAGTACGTGGCTATGAGCCAGGGGTTCTTCGCCGATGAGGGGCTGGACATCGAGCTGAGCAACGGCGGCGGGGCCGACAAGGTGATGACCGCCGTGGTATCCGGCGGCGCGGATATCGGTCTGGCCGGGCCGGAGAGCTGCATCTATATCCACGCGCAGGGCAAGGATGATCTGCCGGTGATCTTCGCCCAGCTGACCAAGCGGGACGGCTCGTTCCTGGTGGGCCGCAGTGACGAGGCCTTCGACTGGAACGACCTGAAGGGCAAGACCATCATCGGCGGGCGCAAGGGCGGCGTGCCGGAGATGACGCTGGAATACGTCCTCAAGCAGCACGGCATCGTACCCCAGGAGGACGCGGTGGTGGACACCTCGGTGCAGTTCAACATGATGGCGGGGGCCTTCACCGGCGGACAGGGGGACTATGTGACGCTGTTTGAGCCCACCGCCACAGAGGTGGAGCGCGCCGGACACGGGTATATCCTCTGCTCCATCGGCGAGGAGTCCGGGGAGATCCCCTACACCGCCTATTTCGCCAGCCAGAGCTATATGACGGCGCATCCGGAGGTCATTCAGGGCTTTGCCAACGCCATTGCCCGGGCGCAACAGTGGATCGTGGACCACACGGACCGGGAGGTGGCGGAGGCCATCATCGACCAGTTCCCGGATACGGACCTGGACACCCTGGAGGCCGTTACCGCCCGGCACCGACAGATCGATGCATGGAACGCGGGGCCGATGATGGCGCGGTCGGCGCTGGAACGGCTGGAGACGGTGATGACCGAGGCCGGCGAGCTGGAGAAGGACCAGTGGGTGGATTTCGACAAGCTGGTGGACAACAGCTTTGCCCAAAAGGCCATGGAGGCACAATAAGCAAAAAAGAAAGCCCGTGCGGGCTTTCTTTTTTGCGTTCATATCAGCTCAGGGCGGAGATGACCTCGGCGTATTTGTCGATGTCGGACGCGCCGTTCCAGGTCATAAAGCCGCCGGTGCACCCGGCGTCGCGGAGGGCCCGGACCTCGTCGGCCAGCTCCGCTGCGCCGTAGTGGTTGTACGGCTCACGAATGGCGTTGTAGCACTGTATCCATGTGCGTACCGCGCCGGGAGAGGCCGTCTCGCTCTGGCGGGCCATGGCGCTCTCGCCGAAGTTGTGGACCGTGGTATAGGGGTGCTCCCAGGGCTTATAGTCCCCCTGGGCGCTGTAATGGTCCGGGTAGGGCATGCCGGAGATGGCGTCCACCACGGAGCTGATGGCCGGCCAGTACTGACCGCAGGCCGTCACATAGGCGTTGGCGCACTCGCCGAACACATCGCCGGAGATGTAGTACCCGGCGTCATGCAGCCGCTGCGCGGCGTAGATCAGGAACCGCTGGACCGCCTGGGCCTTACTCTCACCGTAGGTGTTTTTGTAATCGATGGTACCCGCCTGCTCGTACTTATACGCGCCGTCGGGGAAGCGGATGTAGTCAAACTGGATCTCGTTGAAGCCCAGAGCGGCGGCCTCCAGAGCCAGATCCACCTTGTACTGCCACACGGTGCGGTTGTAGGCGCTGGGCCAGTACATGGAGCTGATCTTCAGGGGCGTGCCGTTCAGGTCGGAGATGACGTACTCCGGGTGGTCGGCGGCCAGGTGGGCGTCGTTGAACACCGTGATGCGGCCGATGACATAGTAGCCGGCATCGCGGAGCTTCTGCACATTGGCCCGGAAGCCCTCCATGGTGTCCTGGGCCGCAGCGTAGGCGGACGGGCTGTACTGCTGCATGACCGGGGAGGCGTAGGATACCGCCGTGCCGTCCACGATGTCCACCACAAAGGCGTTGATGCCGGTACCCTGGGCCAGCCGGATATAGCTGTCCGCATACTGAATGGCGCTGCCATTCAGGTACAGGGCCCGCACCTCGTCGGGCATCACATTGTCCGTGAAGGCCGGCTTCTCCGTGGGGTAGTAGTCCAGGCCGGCCGCGTCGCCGCCGCCCCAGGCGTCGCCCCGCGCGGCGTGGCGCTGGTAGAGCGCGTCGTCATACTGCGCCAGCGCTTCCTCCTCCGTCATGCGGACGTTCTCTCCGTCGATGTACCCCTCGCCCCGGTCACAGCTGACGGCCCAGCGCAGGACCTCGCCGTTCTCGTCCAGGCCGTCAAAGCCGGTGACGGTCAGCGCCATGCCCTTTTCCACGGCGCAGCCGGGGACCACGCCCGTCTCGTCCGTCAGGCTCATGCCCCGCAGGGCGTACACCGCCTCCGTCAGCACCGCGCCGTTGTAGTCCGCGGCCAGGTTGGCCGCGTCCAGATAGGCGTAGCCCTCGCCGTTGACCACGCGGACGCGGTCCGCGCCGTCCTCGGCGTCCTCAACAACGTACTGTACCTCCGCGCCGCGGAACAGGGAACCCAGTTGAGTCCCGTTTTCGTCATACACAGGGGCGGTGGTCCCGGCGGCGGCCACATAGCCCGCCGCCGTCTCCGGCACCACGGGATCAAACTGCCGCCAGATGATATATCCCAGCGTGCCCAGCGCCAGCAGGCACAGCACGATGAGTACCACCGCCGCGCCGGTGCCGTGTTTCTTTTTCGTATTCGTTGACATAAATTGATTTCTCCTTGCGTATTTTTGTCAGCCTGCGGCCATTATACGCCATTCCGCGCCATAAATCCACCCAAATCTTGTGGCGCCGGTGACAAAATTTTCATATTTTTTGTGTTTTTCTCGTTTTTTTGGTAGACAACGACGCAGACCGATGGTATACTACACATGACTATTGTTATGTAAATCGGCAGAGGGGCTTTCCCGCCGCCGGCGCTTCCCATACAACTTAGAGATAAGGCAGGGTGTATCGACATGAAAAGGACGAAACGGGGAATGGCATTGATCCTGGCGGCGGTGATGGCGGTGAGCTGTTTGACCACCATACTGCTGGCTGCCAGTAAGAACTGGAGCAGCCTGAAGGACCTGGGCGCACTGAGCCAATATTATGAGACGGGCGCGGACGCTGACCCGGGCGCTGTTTCCACCGTACCCGGCGACCCCGGCGGTACATCCTTCGGCCTGTATATGTTCTCCAGCAAGGCGGGAACGCTGGACGCGTTCCGCACCTGGCTGCGGAACTACCAGGGCAATGCTATATACAATGGCTTCGCGGCCACGCTGGATAAGGCCTACGGCGAGAACACCAGCGGCGCAGCCGCAGCAGGCTACGGCCCCAACTTTGAAAGTGCCTGGAGGGAGCTGGGCCACGGCGTCAACAAGGGTGAGTTTGCCAACGCCCAGACAGAGTACTGGGGTACCGAGCGCTACTCGACCCTGATCAGCCGCCTGCAAAGCAAATACCCTTCCCTGAACCTGAACGACTACTCCATCGCCCTGAAGAACGTCCTGTGGAGCCGCAGCGTCCAACATGGCGTGGACGGCGCCTATAACGTGGTCACCCGCGCCATCGACAACCGGCTGGGCGGCTTCAAGATGCAGAGCGAGGCGGAGCTGATCGAGGCCATCTACACTGAGTGCAGCAAGCTGGCGGAGGATATCCCCAAGTATCGGGATATGCAGACCCAGCTGTCTGACCGCTATGGCGTGAAGAACCGTTCCATGGCCTATTACAGCGCAGCGGACGGCGATGTGCAGTCCTCGGTATACAGCCGCCTGCACATCAACGAGCCTGCCGATGCGCTGGTCATGCGCTATCAGAACACCACCTCCCACCTGGAGGGCAAATACACCCTGTGCTATAACTCCGATGGCAGGACCTTCAGCTACAGCGTAGGCAGCACCGACCTGGTGGCCGAGGAGAAGGCCTCTCAGCTGATCCTGACCTACTACAATTCCGACAAATACACCCTGGCCACCACGGATGGCAAGCGTCTGGCGGTCGTTGACGGCGCACTGATGCTGCAAAACGCTGCCGCCGACAGCAGACAGTTCTGGACACTGACCGGCAGCAACAACGGCTACATACTGTACAACGTGGGCACCAAGCAGTATGTGACCGTGACGGTGACCAGTGCGGATGTCACAGCGGACGGCCAGAACAGGGATGACCTGATTGCCGCGAAGCTGGTCGAGATCAGTAAGGGCATTACCGAGAATGGCCAGTATACCAGCGAGTTGGCGAACGACTTTGGTACTCGGCTGGAGACAAAACTGAATGATTTGTTCGAGGCGAGCATCGAAGGCAAGTCGGAGGAGGACTATACCGAGGAGATAAAGGATAAGCTTGCCAGCGAGGGCATGAAGGACGAGGATATAAATGCCCTTATCAAAAAGCTAAGCAGTGATGACGAAAACGTATCCTTTACAGAGGAGGAAATCCTGCTTCTTGTGGAGGTGCTTACCGGCAAGTCACTTGAGGATATTACGGTGGAAGTCGTGGGGGAGATGGTCGACGAGGATCTGAAGAACAACCCCACCACCACTGTCACCGCCTATAAGGTCGGTTTGAGCAAGGAGAGCAAGACCGCCGCTGTTGTGACCATGAAGCCCGCGGCCGGACAGGACGCCTGGAGCACCATCGGTCTGTTCTATCCCCAGAAGGCGGAGAAGGACGAAACCGGCAAGAGCATCGTCCACAACCTGACCCAGGGCAACTCCTCCTTCCCCCTGCGCGGTATCGTCACCTGCACCCAAAACATCAGCACCGTAAAAGCGGTGGTCACCAACATAGCTACCGGGACAGAGCCTACCTACGCCAGCCGCAGCGGCATCAATGCCAAGTGGTTCGACCTGTGGGAACTGGATGAGACCCTGAAGTTCAGTAAGCTCTCCGCCGGGAAATACTACCTTACCATTACCGGCACCACCGATAGCGGCAGCACCGTGACGCTGCTGGATACCACCTTCACTGTGGGCGCGGCCACGACTACCACGCCCGAAGCCCCCAACAACACCTACACGGTGACCTTCGTGGTCAACGGTAAGACCTTGGAAACGCGCACCTATAAAGAGGCACAACCCTACGGCGCGCTGCCTGAGGTGAACGAAAAGGGCTTCCAGGGCTGGTTCTACAATGACCGCGAGATATCCCAGAGCACGCCTGTGGCACCCAAGAATCATACCGTTACGGCCAAGTTCGGTACGCTACACACCGTGAAATTCATGTCCCAGGGCGCTGTGTGGGATTCCTACAAGCTGGCCCAGAACGACATTATCACGCTGCCTGCGACGAATCCGGTCATGCAGGCTGACAGCAAGTACGTGTACAGCTTCGATTATTGGGCGGATGCCAGCGGCAAGCGCTATACCAGCGGCACCGTCATGCCCGACGCCGATGTGACCTACACCGCCGTGTTTACCAAGACGGCCAACAGCGGCGGCACCGGCGGTAGCACCGGCGGCAGTACCGGTGGGAGCACCGGCGGCGAGACGCCCAAGCCCTCCGGCAACTATCTGACCGGCGTATCGCCCAGCACGTCTGTCTCCGCAATGAACAGTGCGGGCTACACCATCTATAGCGGCAGCACCAAGGTGACCTCCGGCCTCGTGGGTACCGGTATGACCGCTGTCAGCAGCTCCGCCACCGTGACTATCGTGGTCACCGGCGACGTCAGCGGCGACGGCAAGATCACCATCACCGACGTGGTCAAGCTGCAGAAGTCCGTGGTGGGCTCCGGCAGCCTGTCCGGCGCCTATGCCAAGGCAGCGGACATCAACGGCGACGGCAAGATCACCATCACCGACGTGGTGCAGGCCGCCCAGGTCACCGTGGGCCAGCGCACCATCGGCTGAGGAGGAAACATCCTATGAAAAACAAACTGTTCCGCGCCGCGGCCTCCGCGCTGCTGACGCTGCTGCTGGTGGTCACGCTGCTGCCCGTGCAGGCCCATGCCGCCGGAGCGACGCTGACCGGCACCGCCGCCCCGCAGGCAGGCGACACCGTCACACTGACGCTGTCCGTGCCCAGCAAGGTCTACGGTCTGACCGCCGACCTGAGCTACAGCGGCAATTTGTCCTTCACCAACTACAACTGCTCCGTCAGCGGATGGAGCATCGTGGTCAACAACAACAAGTTCAGTGTTTACGGCACGTCCAGCTCCAGCGGCGGACTGGTCACCATCAAGATGAAGGTATCCGGCAGCGCCAAGGAGGGCGACGCCCTGACCGCCACGTTCTCCAACATCGTGGTGTCCGACGGCAACAGCGACACCAGTCTGGACAGCGCCAGCTGGTCCGGCAAGGTGGGCGCGGCCCCCAGCGGCAACTGCAGTCTCAGTTCGCTGAGCTGCTCCAATGCCACGCTGAGCCCCTCCTTCTCCAGCAGCACCACGTACTACACCTGCACGGTGCCCTTCGCAGTGGAAAAACTGGACCTGAACTACAAAAAGGCCGATAACAGCGCCACGGTGTCTGTCAGCGGCAATGAGCTGGCGGTGGGCGTCAACACCGTGACCATCAAGGTCACGGCGGCCAACGGCGCCACCAAGAGCTATACCATCGATGCCACACGCCAGCAGGACCCCAACTACAAGCCCTCCACCGACGCGTCCATCGCCGCCCTGACGCTGGAGGGGGCCACGCTGTCCCCGGCGTTCACGTCCACGGTGACGGATTACATCGCCTACGTCCCCTATGAGACGAAGCAGGTGACCATCGCCGCCACGGCAAAGGATGAAAAGGCCCAGGGCATCACCGGCACCGGCGAGGTGCGGCTGTCCGCCACGGAGGCGGAGACTGTGCTCACGGTTACCGGCACCGCCGAGGACGGCAAGACCAAGCAAAACTATACCATCCATGTGCTGCGGATGCCGGCCTATACCGGTATTGTCCCCACGGTGGAGGTCATCGACCCGGCCACCATCCCCGAGGTACCGCCGCTGGAGATCCCCGGGACCATTGCGATGCCGCTGATCGGCGAGGTCAAGACCGTGTATGTGGCCATCGCGGCGGCGGTGCTGCTGGTAGCGGTGCTGTTCCTGCTGGGCTTCCTGATCGGCCGCGGCCACACGGGCGGCGGCGATGACGAGGAATACGACGACGAACCGCCGCGGACCCCGGCGAAGCCCCTGATCCCCGAGGAACGGCACACGGCACGGGTGCCCCGTCTGGTGCCCCGCGAGGAGAGCAGCGACAGCGAGCCTGCCGCCATCCCCGACAAGACCCCGGCGGCGCCTATGACACCCGCCGCGCCGGCGGAGGAACCGGCGACCGCAGAGCGCTCCGCCCAGGACGAGCCCACCCAGGCCGACGAGGACGAGGTGCGGACCATGTCGCTGGACGATCTGCTGGACGATATCCACAATATGTAACAAAAATGACCTAAGCCTTGGCTTAGGTCATTTTTACGCAGCAAAAGCATCCGGGATAGCGCCCGGATGCTTTTTGCTCAATAATCCACCTTCATCAGGCACAGACCCTCCGGCGGCGCAGTGGGGCCCGCCTGCTTGCGGTCCCTGGCGGCCAGGATGTCACGCACCTGCTCCGGCGTCCAGTAGCCGCGGCCCACCTCCAGCAGCGTGCCCACCATGATGCGGACCATGTTCTGCAAAAAACCGGTACCGTGGAAGGTGAAGACCACCCGGTCCTTCCGGCGCTCAATGGCGATGTGGTCCACCAGACGGACGGTGGACTTCTTCATGCGCGGGTTGCCGCAGAAGCTGGCGAAGTCGTTTTCACCCAGCAGATACGCTGCCGCCTGCCGCATTTTCTCCACATCCGGGTCGTAGTCCAGCAGGGTGACATACTTCCGGTCAAACACCGGCTTCACCGGCCCGGTGTGGCAGGTGTAGCGGTAGGTCTTGCCCAGGGCGTTATAGCGGGCGTGGAAACGGGGCGCGGCCTCCTTCACCTCGCGGACGGCAATGGCGTCGGGGAGATAGCGGTTCAGATAGTCACGGAGGGCGTCGGGCGTCTCGGTCACGTCCAGCACCACGCTGGCGGTCATGGCCCGGGCGTGGACACCGGCGTCGGTGCGGCCCGCGCCGATGACGTTCACCGGATAGCCCTGCAGCGTGCCCAGCACGGCCTCCAGCTTGCCCTGGATGGTATCCTTGTCCGGCTGGCGCTCCCAGCCGAAGAAGCGGGAGCCGTCGTAGGCGATGGTGAGCCGGTAGTTCTGTTCCATAAAAAGATCACGCCCTTTCTGCCCTATTGTAACAGAAAGGACGTGATTTGTGAAGTGTTTTACAGCCAACCCATCATCTGGACAAAGCTGTACAGCAGCTTCAGGCCGTAGAAGATGATGACGGCGCCGCAGACCTTGTTGATGATGTTCAGCACCTTCTCGTTGAACTTACTGCCCAGCAGGGAGACGACCGTGGACAGCGTCAGGAACCAGATCACCGAGGCGGAGCCGAAGCCGCAGATAAAGAACAGGTCGCCGCCGTTGGTCAGGGTGGCCCGGAAGGCGCCCAGCATCATGGTGCCGTCGATGATGGCCTGGGGGTTCAGCCAGGTGACCACGAAAGCGGAACCTGCCAGCTTCCATATGGGCACGTTCACGTCCCGGCCGCCCTCCAGACTGGCCTTGGACCGCAGCAGGCCGATGCCGATATAGATGACGATCAGACTGCCCAGCCCCAGGATGACCTTTTGCAGCCAGGGCAACGCCTGCATCAGTGCGCCGGCGCCCAGGAAGCAGGCCACACCCAAAGAGATGTCCCAGAAAATGACGATGAGCGCGGTGATGTAGACGCGGCTGCGCTTCTGCGTCAGGGCACTGTTGATGACGAACAGGTTTTGCAGGCCGATGGGCGCCACGTAGGCCAGACCCATGGTCAGCCCCTGAAGATAGATATTCATGGCTGTGATTTTCTCCTCATGCTATTTACTCCGGTTTTCTTACCTGCTATAATGATACCATAGCTTTGGAGAAATGCAAGAGCGCAGATTTTTATGGGCAAGTAAGGAGGGGCTTACCATGTCACAGACCATGCCGCAAAGCCACTACGACTGTCCCTGTATGGAGAAATGTCCGCTGCACCACGCCATGCAGCTGATCGGCGGCAAGTGGAAGGTGCAGATCCTGTGCGCCGTGGCCAACGCCGGGGCCATCCGCTACAACGCCCTGCGGAGCAAGCTGGACGGCATCTCCAACACGGTGCTGGCCTCGGCCCTGCGGGAGCTGGAGCGCGATGGGCTGGTGACACGGCGGGAGTATCTGGAGGTGCCGGTGCGGGTGGAATACGGCCCCACGGACAGCTGCCGGGCACTGCTGCCCATTTTGGAGCAGCTCAGCGACTGGGCGGAGGCCAGGATGTGAGCTTTCGATTGGACAAATACCGGAATTTGTCTGCAAGATACATCATTTTTCACAAATTGCAGTGGGAATTATAGAGCAAATCGCGGGATTTTCGTATCAATGCCCATTGCAATCCTGCCGTAATCCAGTATAATAGGAAATGGTGAGGGTTAGTTTCTGCGCGCTGCACCCTCTGGCGCGAGAGTAAAAATGTGCGTAAGGAGTGCTGGTTCATGTATACACGGGAGATCACGGTGAAAAACGAGGTCGGTCTGCACGCCAGACCCGCGACCTATTTCATTCAGAAAGCCAACGAGTTCAAAAGCGGCATCTGGGTAGAAAAAGAAGAACGCCGCGTCAACGCGAAAAGCCTGCTGGGCGTGCTGAGCCTGGGCATTATGAAGGACACCACAGTGACACTGATCGCGGACGGCAGCGATGAGAAGGAAGCTGTGGATGCGCTGGCTGAGCTGATCGAGAACCTGGACGAGTAAACACAATGAAAGAGAGACGGCTTCGCCGTCTCTCTTTTCTTTTGCGTACGACGTACCTCCGGCGCTGCGGGGGTACTTTTTTATCCGTGGAACTTCTCATATACCGCCCGGGCGGCCGCCTCCGGCACCACGGCGGAGAGCTGCTCGAGCGCGGCGTTTTTTACCGCGGTGACGGTACCGAAGTGCTGCAGGAGCCGCTTCTTCCGCGTCTCGCCCACACCGGGGATACCGTCCAGCTGCGAGCGCTTGGCGGAACGGGTGTGCTTCTGGTGGTGGTAGGCGATGGCGAAGCGGTGGACCTCCTCCTGCACCGTGCCGATAAGGGCAAACAGGGCGGGTGTCTGCTGTATGCCCAGCTCATGGCCCCGGGCGGTGATGAGCGCACGGGTGCGGTGGCGGTCGTCCTTGACCATGCCCAGCACGGGCACATCCAATCCGCAGCCTGCCAGCACCTGCTCGGCCACACGGGCGTGCTCCTGACCGCCGTCGATCAGCAGCAGGTCCGGCAGGGGGGCGAACTTTTCATCGCCGTCCAGATAGCGCCGGAACCGGCGGGTGAGCACCTCACGCATGGCGCCGTAGTCGTCGGCGCCGGCGCAGGACTCGATGCGGAAGCGGCGGTAGGCGGACTTCAGCGGCTTGCCGTCCTGAAAGACCACCATGCCGCCCACCTGGTCCGCGCCGCCGGTGTGGGAGATATCATAGCTCTCCATGCGCCGGGGCAAGACCGGCAGCTGAGCCGTTTCCTGCAAAAGGCGCAGGGTGCCGTTAATGCGCTGTACGGCGTCGGTAACGCGCTCCACCTCCTCCCGGGCGTTGCGGCGGGCGATGTCCAGCAGCGCGCGGCGCTGACCTCGCTGGGGGACCCGGAGGACCACGGCGTGGCCGCTGCGCTCCGTCAGCAGGGCCGAGAGCGCGTCAGCGTCCTCGATGGCGGCGGGAAGCAATATCTCACGGGGCAGGGACTGGCGGGTCAGATAGTACTGGGGCACCACAGCGGAAAGCAGGGCGCTCTCGCTGTCGGCAGCGTCGGGGAACACCTCGGTCTGCCGGGCCAGGAGATCGCCGTCTTCAATGTGGAGAATGGCGCAGCCGGACCGGGCGGGGCTGGTATACGCACCCCAGACATCGGTGTCGGCGCAGATACCGGCAATGACCTGCTGGTCCTTGGTCAGCACGGACAAGGCCCGCACACGGTCGCGGAGGGCGGCAGCCGTCTCAAAGTCCAGGGCCTCCGCCGCGGCGTTCATCTGTTCCGTCAGCTGGGTCGTGACGGCGCTCAGCTTGCCCTCCAGCAGGGCGGTGGCCTGGGCCATGCGGCGGCGGTATTCCGCCGCATCCGGGCCGTCCGGGCGGCAGAAGCCGTCACACCGGCCCATGTGGAAGTTCAGGCAGGGGCGCTCCTTGCCGATGTCGCGGGGGAACCTTCGGGAACAGGTGGGCAGGCGCAGGGCGGCGCACACGGCGTCCAGCGCCAGGCGCGTTTCGTGCCGGCCGCCGAAGGGACCGTAGTATTTCGCGCCGTCGTCGGCGGTGCGGTTCACCAGGGTGAAGCGGGGGTAGTCGCCGCTGTCCAGCCGCACGAAGGGATAGCCCTTGTCATCCTTCAGCAGGATGTTGTAGCGGGGCTGATGGCGCTTGATGAGGGAGTTCTCCAGCACCAGGGCCTCGAACTCCGATCGGACGATAATGGTGTCGAACCGGTCCACATGGGCCACCATCATCTTCGTTTTCTCGTTGTGGCTGGCGGTGTCCTGAAAGTATTGGCTGACGCGGTTTTTCAGTTTTTTGGCCTTGCCCACATAGATGACCTGGCCGGTCTTGTCCATCATCAGATAGACGCCGGGCAGCAGGGGCAGGTCGTTGGCCTTGGCGCGGAGCTCATCACGGGTCATGGCGTCATCTCCTTTCATGGAAAACTACAGATACGGGGATAGTATACCACCGCCGCGTCCCCTGGGCAAGGGGTGGAAGTACCGGAAAGTACAGAGAAAAGCCTGCGGCGGCGAAAAAGCAGTAGCGCGGCGCGGCAGGATGTGATACAATGGGTGCGAAAAATATGACGCGGGAGGCGCGGGATATGGAATTGCAGTGGTTTGACATCCGGGAGCTGACGGAGGACGCGGCCCAGACCGTGATAGGCATGATGGATGAGACGCGGCGGCGGCGTGTGGCCGACATCGCCGGCGAGGACGACCGGAAGCGCACCATCGCCGGAGAGCTGCTGGCGCGGCGGATGCTCGCGCAGACGATGGGCTGCGCGGAGAAGGACGTGCCGCTTCAGTGGGACGAGCTGGGCAAGCCCAGCGTGGAAAAGGATGGCGTGTATGTGTCCGTGAGCCACTCCGGCCCGTGGGCGGTATGCGTAACGGCGGACGCGCCGGTAGGCGTGGACGTGGAGGTAGTACGCTCGGCCCAGGAGAAGTTCATGCGCCGGGTATGCAGCGAGCAGGAGATGGCGTACATACGGTCCGGGGACGACGGCGACTGCCAGCGGTTCTGGGAGATATGGACGGCCAAGGAGGCGCTGTTCAAGCTGATGGGCAAGGGTCCGCTGCTGGCGCTGAGCCGCTTCAGCCTGCCGGCAGGCGTAACGCTGGACTATACGGCACAAAAGGGCTGCGCTCTCACCATCGCGGCGCAGATTTTGTGAAAAAATTTGCAAAGTTGGCAAAAAAGGCTTTTCTTTCCCGTTTTCTTTTGGTACAATAGGGGCAGAAACATACGTCGGAGCGCAGGGCGCCCGGCGGTTTGAGGACGGACAGAGGAGGTTCGCTTTTTATGATCCGAGTCGGCATTATCGGCTGCGGCAAGATCGCACAGGTGCGCCATCTGCCTGAGTATGCAGCCAACCCCAATGCGGAGATCGTCGCATTCTACGACAAGAACATGGAGCGCGCGCAGGAGATGGCGGCGCAGTACGGCGGCAAGGTGTACAACAGCTTCTATGAGCTGGTGGATGATCCCAACGTGGACGCCGTGTCCATATGCGTGGAAAACCGCAGCCATGCGGAGATCTGCACGGCTGCGCTGTACGCCGGCAAGCACGTGCTGGTGGAGAAGCCCATGGCGGTAACGCTGGCGGAGTGCGAGTCCATGGTGGCCGCCGCTGAGCGCAATGGCAGACACCTGATGGTGGGCCACAACATGCGTTTTGACCCGGTGCACCGCAAGGCCAAGCAAATGCTGGACAGCGGCATCATCGGCGATGTGATCACCTTCCGCACCATTCTGGGCAACTCCGGCCCCGAGGGCTGGTCTCTGGAGGGTACGTGGTTCTTTGACAAGAACAAGGCGGCTATGGGCGCCCTGTCCGACATGGGCATCCACAAGGTGGACCTGATCCAGTACCTGCTGGGGCAGAAGGTCATCGAGACCACCGCCAAGGTAGTCACCCTGAATAAGCGTGACGATAACGGCAAGCTCATCAGCGTGGATGACAACGCCCTGTGCATCCTGAAAATGTCCGGCGGCGCACTGGGCACCATGGCGGCCAGCTGGACGGTGTACGGCCACGAGTGCCAGTCCACGGTGCTGTACGGCACCAAGGGCCTGATGATGATCTACAGCGAGCCGTCGGCCCCCATCATCATCAATGACCTGGAGGGCAACCGCACCAGCTTCGCCTTCGAGACAACGTCCCACAACTCCGGCGTCATCGACGAGTTCGTGGACGCGCTGGTCCACGACCGGGAGCCGGAGGTGTCCGGCAAGGAGGCACTGACCACCATGCGGACCATCTTCGGCAGCATCCGGTCCTCCGACATCGCACGGCCGGTGGCGGTGAACACCGATTTTGTGACCCATATCTGAGACAGAGACGCACTTGGGGCGGGCGATACGCCCGCCCCGTTTATTTCCCCGGAACGCGGGGATAGGAAGCGCAAGGAGGCAGCATATGTATCGTATTGGCATTGATCTGGGCGGCACCAACATCGCCGCCGGCGTGGTGGACGAGGGCCAGCACATCGTGGCGGAGGTCAGCCTGCCCACCGGTGCGGAACGCCCGGCGGAGGCCGTTGTCGCGGATATCTGCCGCGCGGCGGAGAAGGCCATGGAGAAGGCCGGGATCACGACGGCGCACTGCGCGTCCGTCGGCATCGGCTCGCCGGGGACCTGCGACAGCGCCAACGGCGTGGTGGTGCGGGCCTATAACCTGGGCTGGTTCAATGTGCCGGTATGCAGCATGGTGACGGCGCGGCTGGGGCTCCCCTGTCATCTGAGCAACGACGCCAACTGCGCCGCGCTGGCGGAGACGGTGGCCGGCGGGGCCGTGGGCTGCCGGAACATGATACTCATCACCCTGGGCACCGGCGTAGGCGGCGGCATCGTGGCCGATGGCCAATTGCTGGAGGGCGTGGGAGGCACCGGCGCGGAGGTGGGCCACACCGTGCTGGTGCTGGACGGCGAGGACTGCACCTGCGGACGGAAGGGCTGCTGGGAGGCGTATGCCTCCGCCACAGCGCTGATACGGCAGGGAAAGCGGGCGGCCGCGGCGCAGCCGGAGTCCCTGCTGGCCGGATACGGTGAGGGGCTGACCGGGAAGGACGTATTTGACGCGGCGGCCGCCGGAGACGCGGCGGCACAGGCTGTGGTGGACCGCTACTGCGTGTACGTGGCGGCGGGCATCACGGACCTGGTGAACATTCTGGGGCCGGAAAAGGTGCTCATCGGCGGCGGCATCAGCCGCCAGGGCGAGAGACTGCTGGCCCCTATACGGGCGTATGTGGCGGCCAACTGCTTCGGCGGGCACGACCGGACACCGCCGGTCATTGAATGTGCCCGGCTGGGCAACGAGGCGGGCATCATCGGCGCAGCGGCACTGTGAGTAAAAACGCACCTTGGGTCAGACCCGGGGTGCGTTTTTTATGCCGTTTATGGGAAATGATATTGCACATTCTGGCAGAATATGGTACAATATGTCGTACCACAACAAATTTGGAGGGGCAACATATGGAAATGCGCCGATACGTAAGACACTCCCCTGCCTGGTGGATCGTGGGCGGTATACTGGCTCTGCTGACGGCGGGGTGTATCGTGCTGGGGCTGCTGGCGCAGCGGGACAGCGCAGCAGCGGAGGCCGTGCCCATCGGGGACGAGATCTATCTGGGCGACTACAACTACATCGACGTGCAGTACATGACCACCTGGGCCTATCGGGTGACGCTGGGCGACGGGCACAAGCTGGTCTTCTATCTGGCGGAGGACACGGAGGGATACGGCTATCTGGTGCAGCTGAACGACGCGGAATATGCACGGTTCGCGGATATCGTGGACTATACCTATACCGACGACAGCGGTGACGGCGCAGTGCCGGACGATACGGCCGCGCCCTCGGAGCTGGCCGTCTATATCCCGCTGACGGAGACCACCGCGCCGGCACCGGTACGTCTGGTGGGCGTGATCTGTGAGACGCCGGAGGCATATATCGACGATATTGCCGCCGCCGTCGGCATGACCGCCGAGGACTTTGTGTACACCTACGGCGACTATTACATCGACAGCGAGCTGACACCGGACACGGGGAGCAGCTTTTGGTCCCTCATAGCCAGCTTCCTCGGGCTGGCCGCCTTTGTGCTGCTGGCGAGCGCCGCCTTGTACACCGCGCAGCTGAATATCACGCTGAAGCAGCTGAAAAAGGGAAAGCTGCTGGAACGGGCGGAGAGCGAATTCCACTATCTGGAGGGTGACCGGCGCTCTGACGCGCTGGTGAGCACGGCGTTTCTGTACGGGCGGCGGCAGAACATCGTTCTGCCCCTGGCGGATGTGCTGTGGGTCTATCGTCACGACCTAAAACTGCTGTGGGCAAAGCGCACCGTGGTGGAGCTGCTGACCTATGACGGGCGCAGCATCACGCTGCGGCTCGAAAGGGGCGGCAGCCGCCGGATGGCGGACGCTATCGTACAGGCGGTGTCCGCCCGGAACCCGGAGGCGCTGGTAGGCCTGAACCGGGAAAATCAGCGGCTGTACAGCCAGCAGGTGCCCCACGCCAAGCGGAAACGGGTGTGGGCCACAGCCGCCGGCATCGGCGGCGGCGTGCTGGGCTATGCCATCGCCCGGATACTGATACGCCTGCTGCTGTCGTAAACAGCACAGCCCCGCCCTTCGGGCGGGGCTGTGTGCGGAAAAAGCACCCCCTGTCGGGGGTGCTTTTCTATTCAGTCGATGGTGCGGACGAAGTTCATGCCGCTTTTCTGCATATGTACGTCCAGGCGGACCCGGTCGCCGCGTATGTAGCTGCGGGTATACTCGTAGATACGGCCATCCTCCGTACGGGTGAGCCGCTGGTGGAAAAAGGCACAGCTGCCGGAGGGCACACCCAGCAGGGCGGCACAGCTGTCATCCAGAATAACGGCCTCATAGCTCTCGTCCGCAGCGAAGGGGACGATGCCCACATGGTAGAGCAGGCTGTAAAAACTGTGGGTCTGGAGCATATCGCGGGTCAGATTGGGGTAGATGTACTGAGGATAGTAGCTGGTCTCCAGGATCAGTGGCTCACCGTCCACGTTGCGGACACGGGTGAAGCAGTAGACCGGCGTTCCCTCCCGCAGCTCCATCTTCTCGCAGACGGTGGGCTTGGGGACCTCTACAGCGAAGTCCACCAGCGTAGATGAGGGGACCTTGCCCATAGAGGAGACCTCGGTGGTGAAGGAATAGCGGACACCCCGGCGGTTGGTGGCGGGGTCGGCCACGAAGGTGCCGCGGCCGCGCTTGCGGACCACCAGACCCTCGTCCTCCAGCTCTCCGATGGCCTGACGGACGGTGTTGCGGCTGATGCTCAGGCAGCGGCAGAGCTCTGCCTCGCTGGGGAGCAGGGCGCCCACCGGCAGGGCGCCGGTGGAGATGCTGCGCTTGATGATGCCCACCAGTTGGGCGTAGAGGGGGATATCGCTGTCCAGCGACAGCGTAGTATGCAGAATGGAGTTCTGTTCCATGACGGGGTTCCTTTCCCTTGCGTTACCCTTAGGTAAGTTGTACCTATTGTACCATACAATCCAGTGGAATGGTAGGGGGTAAATGAAAAAATTTTGTCACGCTGTCGATTTTCTTTCAAAAACCGCCGGAAGCGCTTTCCCCCTCTGTACAGACGGCGTGCAGCGTCTCTGTATGCAGACAGCGCCGCGTGACGCGGCGCTGTCTGCGGAACAAAAAGAAGGAAAACCTTTCGGTAGTAAGCGATTTACTTGTGGTCCACGCTGTACATATGCTCGATGAGGCAGAGGACCTTGTCGGAGTAGCCCATCTCGTTGTCGTACCAGCTGACGACCTTGACAAAGGTATCGGTCAGTGCGATGCCGGCCTTGGCGTCGAAGATGGAGGTATGGGTGTCGCCCAGGAAGTCGGAGGAAACAACGTCCTCATCGGTGTAGGCCAGAATGCCCTTCAGCTCGTTCTCGCTGGCCTTCTTCATGGCGGCGCAGATATCCTCATACTTGGCAGGCTTAGCCAGGTTGACGGTCAGGTCCACCACGGAGACATCCAGGGTGGGAACGCGCATGGACATACCGGTCAGCTTGCCGTTCAGGCTGGGGATGACCTTGCCCACGGCCTTGGCAGCGCCGGTGGAGCTGGGGATAATGTTGCCGGAGGCGGCACGGCCGCCGCGCCAATCCTTCAGGGAGACGCCGTCAACGGTCTTCTGGGTAGCGGTGGTGGAGTGCACGGTGGTCATCAGGCCGTCGGTGATACCGAAATTATCGTGCAGGACCTTTGCGATGGGGGCCAGGCAGTTGGTGGTGCAGCTGGCGTTGGAGACAAACTGCATATCGCTGGTGTATTTGTCCAGGTTGACGCCGCAGACGAACATGGGGGTGTCGTCCTTGGAGGGGGCGGACATGACCACGTGCTTGGCGCCCGCGGCAATGTGGCCGGCGGCCTTCTCCTTGGTCAGGAACAGGCCGGTGGACTCGATAACGTACTCGGCGCCGACCTTGGCCCAGGGCAGGTTGGCGGGGTCACGCTCAGCAAACACGGGGATGGCCTTGCCGTTGACAATGATGTTGTTGCCCTCGGAGGAGACTTCACCCTTGAACTTGCCGTGCATGGTGTCAAACTTCAGCATATAGGCCAGGTAATCGGCGGGGCACAGGTCGTTAACGCCCACGATCTCGATGTTGGGGTGATCCATGCAGCAGCGCATGACCATACGGCCGATACGGCCAAAACCATTGATACCGACTTTAATGCTCATAAAACATCTTCCTCTCTGATGGAATATCCTAAATGTATGGTATGTTTAGAATTATATGCAGTTATTCCGCAAAATGCAAGCCTTTTTTGAAACTTTTTTTCGTTTCGCGGAAATTTGATAAAAATCTTGTATTCTTGCACCGCATTTGATATGATGTGAACAAGCTGACAGAAGTTGGCACGGTTGATGGCGCCGGGAAACTGGTATGCTGACAACAGAAGGAGGCTGGTCTCATGGAACAGGCACAGCAGGAAAAGGTATACATGGAGCGGCTGCCGCTGGTGGCGATGCAGATACGGTCCGCACTGGGCAATATCTACTATGGGATGCAGAAGCTGGCCCCCGCCGATGAACGGGACGAGGATCCGATACTGGACGCGAACGCCGCCATGCTCTACCATGGCTATTTCCGGCTGCTGCGGCTGGCAAAGAACCTGGAGTCCGCCTCTATGCTGAACCGTAAGGAGCTGCTGCCCACCGAAAACACGGACCTGAAGGTGTGGCTGGACGAGATCATCCGGGAGGCGGAGGTCCCCTTCGAGCTGAAGGGCGTGCAGCTGGAGATGGTGTGCGAGGAACGCTACGCCATCACCGCTGTCAACGAGCCTTGGCTGAGCCAGGCCCTGTGGCAGCTGCTGTCCAACGCGCTGAAGGCCTGCTCCGCCGGTGGAAAGGTGACGGTGACGCTGGCCGTGCAGAAGCCCCATGTGCTCATCAAGGTGAAGGATACCGGCTGCGGCATTCCTGCCGACCGGCAGGAAATGCTGTTTCGCTGGCATATGCGGCCCATGACCCTGGACTATGTCGCCGGCGGCGTGGGGCTGGGACTGCCCCTGGCGCATCAGATCGCACGGCTGCACGGTGGCCAGCTGCTGCTGAACAGCCGGGAGGGCCAGGGCACCACTGCCACCATCGCGCTGCCGATGGTACGGGCTTTGGGGACGCTGGGCGAGAACATTGAGGACTACACCGGCGGCTTCCAGCGGGTACTGCTGGAGCTGGCGGACGCGCTGCCCGACGAGGCATTCCTGGCAAAGCATCTGGACGAATAAGAACACGCTGTCGGGCGGAGGGCCGCCGCGGCACGGCAGGGACGCGCCCCTGCCTGCTATGGCGCTCTTCGCCCGATAGCTTTCCACATTTTCCCGAAAGTATGCGCCGCCGCTGAACGGCGGTGCATACGCCCCATGCGGGCGCGGGAGACATAGACTACGGAGAACGATCGTATGCGCAAGAAAAAGGTTCTGGTGGCCATGTCCGGCGGCGTGGACAGCTCCGCTGCGGCGGCACTGCTGGTGCAGCAGGGCTACGACTGTGACGGCGCCATGCTGAAGCTGGCCCCTAACGAGGACAGCCGCTGCTGCTCCGCCGACGACGCTGAGGACGCGCGGCAGGCGGCCACACGGCTGGGAATGCGGTTCTATGTATTCAACGAGACAGACCGCTTCCGCCGGTGCGTAATGGACAGGTTCACGGCGGAATACGCCGCCGGGCGGACGCCCAATCCGTGCATCGACTGCAACCGGGAGCTGAAATTCGGCGCCCTGCTGGACCGGGCACTGACGCTTGGCTACGACTATATCGCCACGGGGCACTACGCCCGGGTGGCCTACGACGCGGAAAGCGGCAGATACCGCCTGCTGCGGGGTGTGGAACGGCGGAAGGACCAGAGCTATGTGCTGTATCAGCTGACGCAGCACCAGCTGGCCCATCTGCTGCTGCCGGTGGGAGACTATGACAAGGCGGCTATCCGTGACAAGGCGCGGGAGGCAGGGCTGGACAACGCCGACAAGGGCGACAGCCAGGACATCTGCTTCGTGCCGGACGGGGACTATGTGACCTTTCTGCAGCGGCAGGGGCTGACACTGACGCCGGGAGACTTCCTGGACGAAGCGGGCCGCGTGCTGGGACGGCACCGGGGCCTGCCCTGCTATACCATCGGCCAGGGAAAGGGCCTTGGCGTGGCGATAGGGCGGCACGTATATGTGCTGGAAAAGGACCGGGACCGCAACGCTATCGTGTTGGGAGACGATTCGGCGCTGTATGCCTCCTCCCTGCTGGCGTCCCATGTAAACTGGATCAGCGGCCAGATACCGGCGATGCCGGTGCGGTGTGCCGCCAAGACGCGGTACAGCCAGGTGGAGACCCCCTGCACCGCCTATCCCCTGCCGGGCGACGAACTGCGGGTGGTGTTCGATCTGCCCCAGCGGGCTATCACCGCCGGGCAGGCGGTGGTGCTGTATGACGGCGACGAGGTACTGGGCGGCGGCACCATTGAAAAAAGCGAATAAAAACCTCCCCGGCGCATAGTGCCGGGGAGGTTTTTATTCGCTTGAACTTATCAGAAATGCGTCTCCACGAACTTGTTGAACTTGGCCACATCCATCTCGTCCTTATAGGTGTTCTTGAAGCGCTTGACCGTTTCACTGTTGTACTGAACGATGGCGCGGTACTTCAGCAGGCCCACCACCAGGCCCACGCCGCCGCAGATATAGCCCCAAGGGGAGGCCT
>QRFC01000099.1_pt1 | contig 91415 bp, 95 predicted proteins | sample 1861061 | NCBI WGS metagenome assembly QRFC01 (sample SAMN09711282, study PRJNA482702) | Human gut metagenome, whole genome shotgun sequencing project.
ACGCAAAGCTCATCATGAATTATTATTAGTTGGCTTAGACCCACTAGGTGACGGTGAAGTATTTGATGAAGATGATATTCGTGATGCTTACAACTTACGCCAAGCAAGTATCGCAGAAACATTGAAACGTTGGGAAGAAAAACAAAACGAACCTAAGCAAGAATCAACTGCACGACGTGGTTCATTCCGTAGCAATGCAAGTTCAACAACTGAAACAAAATCAGAAGGAACTGCACCAACAACTGCTGGTCGCCCACGATTCCGTCGATAATTAAGCTATGAGGGGAGCTAACCCCTCCCCTTATAATTTATCTAATGAATGAATAAAACCTCTTAGATTGGCTAGAAAGTGCATCTGACGAGGTATTAAACGAAGTAATAAATGAAATATTAAATGGATTATAAAGGAGAAATGTGTATATGGCTAAAGATAATGTAATGGATTTTAACTTAGAGGACTTCGATTTTGCTTCATTAGCATCTGACGTATTTGGCGATATGACTACAACAAATAAGATTTCAACAGAAACAAAAGGAATGGTTATTGGGTTGCTTGGGCATAATGGAACTGGTAAGACAACAGTTGCATCTCAAATGAGTGATTTTACATTCGTAATTCCATTAGAGCGTGGAGCAACTGCTGTATCATCTAAAGCTCAAATTTTACGAACTCGCTCTTATGCAGACTTCCGTAAACACGTTCGTACATTAACAACGAATAAAAAGCTATTAAACATCTTAGAGAATACAGATAAAGAAATCGTTGTTCTTGTAGATGGTATGGAGAACTTAGGTTTATATGCTACTTTATATACGCAAGATAACTTTGGGGTGTCTGATATGTCAGCAGTACCGCATGGTAAGGCATGGTCATTCTTAAAACAATTAATCCATCGTGATATCACTCAACTTGTTTCAGTGGGGTACACTGTGGTCTATACAGCTCACACAAAAGTAAGTGAAGATGGTTATGCGGATTTTAAAGAGTCTGACAGGGTTGTAAGTCCGTTTCGTGATGTCAGTGATGTAGTGTGTTTATTAGTTTCTAATGGACAGGATGAAAATGGTCGAACTATCAAATCTTCTGCTTTCTTAACCGATAGTGAACATGGGTTTGCTCGTTGTCGTTTCCCTTATGTTGAACCTTTCATTGAAGAGTTTACAGCTAAGAACTTAAAAGATACCTTGCGAAAAGGCATTCAAGAGCAAATTGATCGTGATGGATTAGAAGAAGGAACATTCAAAGATACTCAAGCATTATATTCTAGTAATTTTGAATTAAGCTTTGATGAAGCAATGGATACAATCTATAAAATCTTAGATGAAGCAGATTCTAAAGGTTTAGGGAGTGAGGTTGATAACATCCTGCTAAACACTTTAGAAACAGTTGAATCATTAGAGAAATTAACTTCTCGCCAAATGGAAACTGTTCAAACTATCTATGATGATTTAAAATTCTTTATGGAAAACAAATAATACACAAACTTCTGAGAGGGGCATCCCTCTCTTTTACACTATACCAAAAGGAGAAGAACACAGTGACAGAAACAGAGAAACATGAAACAAATCTAAAGAATTGGGAATTTGTTAGGAAGATGGGTAAGGATGAGTATGAACGTTTAAATAGAAACCCCTCTTCACGGCGTGCTTGGTACAGATGCAGATGTTGTGGAGAAGAGAAAGATTTAATGGTTAGAAATTTTAAAAAGAAGCAAACCGTTTGTCCAAATGGCTGCCATGGAGGAATTAAGGGCGGTAATTATGTAATTGTCGGAGTGGATGATGTAGCAACAACACATCCTCATTCTCTTAAATATTTTGTAGAACCAGGCATTGCTAAGACCTACAAGGCGTGTAGTCATAAAAGAGTGAAAATGAAATGCCCTCATTGCGGTTTTCAAAAGAGTATGAAGATTGATAAGTTAATAAAGAGAGGTTTTTCTTGCAATTTGTGCAAAGATGGAATCTCTTATCCAGAAAAGTTTGTGGGGAATTTATTAAAGAAATTAGGAGTGGAGTTTATAGTCCAAAAACCATTACATGAAGCAAAATATGACTTCTATATTCCTTCTTACAACTTAATTATAGAAACACATGGTAAACAACATTACAACGAACGACGACACCCAAATTGGAAGTCATATGAAGAAGAACATGAAAATGATATTAATAAATGGATGTTGGCTCAATTGAAACTAGGCAAAGATTTAAAATATGTTGTTTTAGATTGTAGAAAGTCAGAGATGGAATGGGTCAAAAAGTCCATCTACGAAAGTGAATTGAGTGAATTATTTGATTTGAGTGAGATAGATTGGGAAGATATTTCTTTGAAAAGTGAGAATAGTATAGTCATTGCAGTTATTAGCTCATTTAACAATGGAAACAGCATCCATTCTTTAATGTCAGAATTTTCTATTTCAAGAGATTCTGTTATACGATATTTAAAAAAAGGTAACGAGCTGGGGTTGTGTGTATATGACGCCAAAGAAGAGATGAGAAAGAATGGTAAGAGGAATGGGTCAAAAACAGTTAAGGCAGTTGTGGCAATCAAAGATAATAGAGTAATAGGGAGATATGATAGTGTAGTCTTGTGTTCCCAGTTTTTCAACTACGGTGAGCGCATCATTGGTACACTTTGTAGGGGAGAACGAGGCACAAGTGATGGGAAGCTACACTTTATTGACTCTCAAAAAATGGGTGGTAGATTTGGTTTTTACTATTTGGATAGTGAAGATTGGAGAAGAGATAAACACCTGTACAAAGATGATAAAGGAGTGTTGAGTGCTTGAACAGACAATTTCATAACCACTAAGAGAGGCTAACCACCTCTCTTTTAATTTACCCACTTTACCACCCACATATAGTATATTCAACCCAATCAAATTTTATACATAAAAAGTTTAAATTTATCAACTTTTTGATTGACTATATTATCTCATGAGTATATAATTATAAATGTAAGAAATACATAGGAGGTAGGGATATGAATAATAAATTTATTACATATGAAGGACGACCAAAATCAAGTCGTTATGCAATCCAACAAGGTAGGAAGATCAAATTAATTAAATCAATTAGTTTTGGCTTTGAAAATATGGAATGGTATGACGTTCCTATTGAATGTTTTGAATCATTAAGTATCAATTCTCTTGATGACGACAGATGCGAAATTGAATGTCACGTAATTGATAATGGTGAGATTGAAGCTGATGGTTATGGTGCTGAATATACATTTGCTCAACGAGTGAACAAGTATAAAGATATTGATTGCATTCGATTGGACTTTGAAAACGATGATTACCTAGCATTAAAACCAGTTTGGCATTTTTCTGACGATCATTGGAATAGTGAAAGTGCCTATCAGAAATCAATTTTTAATAGCTACAAAGATATTGAGATTAGCATCGCTAAAAAGAACAAGACATATACATTGGAAGAAGTGTTAAAGTCGGAAGATGGAGCATTCTTTAGAGATGAAGTGGGGCATGAGTATTTGGTATGGAAAAATAAATTAATGAGCAAAGGGGAGAGTGGCGTACTTATTGGAGCTTCGGTCAAGAGAATTCCACTAACACTTGAAATTTTGCAAGCCAAATTTACAAAAGTTGACTAATGGTAAAGCGTATTAAACATTATTTAGTAGGAAGGGAAGTATTATTATTATGGAAAACATTCAATTATTTAATGGTGACTGTTTAGAAATTATGGATAAATTAATCGAACAAGGAGTAAAAGTTGAAGCTATTATCACCGATCCACCATATGGGACAACGGCGTGCAAATGGGATAACGTTATTCCTTTTGATGCTATGTGGGAACGACTTAATAAACTGATTAAGTCTAACGGGGCTATTGTGTTATTCGGTAGTGAGCCGTTTAGTAGCCATTTAAGGCTAAGTAATATTAAAAATTTTAGGCACGAGTGGTATTGGAATAAAATAAATGCCGGGAATTTTGTCCAAGCAAAAAATCACCCTTTAAAAATAGTTGAAAATATTATGGTGTTCTCGAAAAATAAAGTGAACTATAATCCTCAAATGAACATTAACACAGAGGAATATACTAAGAAATTAAAAGCAAAACACAAAAATAAAAAAGAGTCATCAATGACTCAAACGGTAGAAGATAAATATTTTACTATGGCAAGCGGAAAATTTAAAATTCAAACAGATGAAAGTGTATCTTATCCTAAAAACATATTAACAGTTAGCAAATTTTCAAATGAATGTAATTCAAGAAATAGAGTACACCCAACACAAAAACCTGTCGAATTGTTAGAATACTTAATCAAAACCTATACCAACGAGGGTGAGTTGGTTTTAGATTTTACTATGGGTTCTGGTTCAACAGGAGTAGCTTGTCAAAACACCAATCGTAAATTCATTGGCATTGAGCTGGACGAGAAGTATTTTAATATCGCTAAAGAGCGTATTGAAAATACATATAATGAATTAAAAGTTGACTAAAAAGGTTGACTTTTGTAAACCTTGTAGCGTATAATATTAAATGTAAAGAAAGGGAGTGATATGATGGGTAAACAAGCCAAGTGTTGTGTATGCACAAAAGGATTTCAGAATGTAGATATTATAAAATTCAAACGTAAGAATTATTGTTATGATTGCTTTGAACAGTCATATCCTCAAGACGTAGTTGAGCAACATTATTTTTATCTGCATTTTCAAGAAGTAATTGGCAGACCACCAACTCAAGTAGAATGGATACAATTGAAGAAAATGATTGAAGATTCCAAGTCGAGCAATAATAAATGGGATTGGTGGTATCTCGATAGATTGCTGACTTATGCATATGAGATTGAGAAAATACAACCCAATGAAGAATGTGGGGTTGTGGGGATATTCCCTTATATGGAGTTCAAAGCTATGAAATTCTTCAAAACCTATGACGAGGCATACGACCATAATGTTGAGTTTGAGATTGAAAATGAAGTTATTGAAATATACGCTTCAAACCAGAGAAGGATTGCTCCAAAACAAAAAGAACGAGTATTCCTAGACGATATAGTAAATGATGAAACATTGATTGATTAAGGAGAGAAATATATGGGGTTAATGAAGAATAGTAAAAGTGTTTTAAATAGATATTACTGTCCACGTTCATCTTGTAAGGTGTTGGGTTGTCTGATGCTCAACCCTTCTCTAGTAAATTCAAAGACATACAAATTAGAAGCTAACTACTTCTTAAATAAGAATCATCGTATCTTATTTGAAACAATTAAAGGATTGGCAGACAATGGGCTAAATGAAATTACATTGGGAGATGTTGAGAACTATCTATATGCCAACTCAACTTTGGCTTATAACCGTTTCTTTGAGATTGATGATATGTCTGAATGGATTTTGGCTTTGATTGAAGATGCTAATTTAAGCAACTATGAGTATTATCATGGCATTGTTCAAAAATACTCTTACCTACGAGACATGATCTCGATTGGGTTCGATGTGAGTGATATTTTAGACGAAACAGAAATTGAAAGTCCGTATTTAGAGGAACAACGACAAGCATTTTATAAAATGGACTTAAACTCATTGATTAAACATTATACAACCAAGATGTCTGCAATTCGTGGAAGCTATACACGAAGAGGAATTGAAAACTCACGTAAAGCAGGTGAGGGTGTTGATGAGTTGCTAGAAAGTTTTAAACAAGCACCAGAGTACGGTTGGCGAACAGTTAGTCCTATTTTAGATGGGTTGGTACGTGGAGCAAGACGTAGAGCATTCAGTGTTGTTTCCAAAGACAGTGGAGTTGGTAGAAACTAAATTATATGAAACACCTCTAACACGAAAGTATGATTTAGTATTGCCCTTCATAGAAAATGTAGATTAGTGTATCTATGAGGTGAGTAGGGAGCAAAATCGGTAGAAGTCCTCCTTTAATATGGATAATACCGAGGTAACTAATAAGAGCAAAATCTTGCTAGTACCGTAGAGCATAGTAGGTGAAACTAACAGAGTTAGAATATAATCCTGCCACGAGTGTTCCCCTTGACAATCTATTATTTACATAGCGATATGTAAATACCAAGAAAATATATGCCGAGCTTACGTTGATGGTAAATCGTAAGAAGTTGGGATAAAAAGCCCAACGATAACAAAACTGAAAACTCGCATTGGTGTCAAGCAGTTGTGTATTCTATCATGTGAAGAAATGTGGGATGAAGAAGCTAAAGACTTCGTGCCTAACCCATATGGACAAACAGTGCCTACTTTATACATGGGTACAGAGATGGATTTATATAGAGAGATTGAACCAATTATCCTATCAACTATTAGTGGTGTTGATGAATATAAAATCAAAACTTGGGAACTAACAGATAAAGAGCTAGAACGTGTCAATCGAGCAAAGGAGATTTCTAAAAACTCTCCAATCTACTTAGAGAATGAGCCAAACTACGACTGTGCTTTCATTTATCAAATTGTAGAGCAATATGTTAGTCAACATAATATCGGAGCTTTCATTTTAGACTATGTAGAGTTGACACCAAATTTAAGTGCTGAGTATGCTGCTCAAACCAAAGGTATGCAAGTTCGACCTGACATGGTATTGTTCAACTTATCAACTCAATTAAAAACAATTGCAAATGAGTTTGATATTTATGTTGAAGCATACACACAGGTTTCTGATAATGCACGTCAAGATTACCATATTCGAGATTCTTCTGCTATTAAGGATGCCAAGTCTTTGCAGATGAGGGCAGATATTGGGATCACTTGTTTCCGTCCAACTGAAAAGGAATTAAAGAATGTTGAGGAATTATCCCAAAAATGTGATTACACTCCGAACATGGTTATCAACCTATATAAGAATCGTGGTGGTCGTGATACGATGATTAAGATTTGGCAATATGTCGATTTAGGCAATATGCGAACAATTGACCTGTTTGCTACTGATTGGAACTACAAAGGTAAGAAATTACCAAAAGCAAATCTAAAATATTTTGAACCAACCGAAGTCGATGAAATCGGAGTAGAGCAATGCGATCCAGACCCACTAGATGAATTAGAGTCAGATACGGTTGAGATTTATGAAGACTTTCCATTTGATGAAGAAACTGGTGAAATAATTGAACAACCAAAACGATTAGGTAGAGCGAAAAGTAGAAGACACTAGGGGGAGTCCCTATGGAAGTAAAGGATTTATTAAGGAAATTAACTAAAGATGATATCATACATATATTAACCGAGTTGTATAATCTAAACTACATACACGATAAACAAGGGAATGTAATATTTGAGTCTGCTTGTCATGGCAGTACCAATTACAAACTCTACTACTACGAAGGCGAAGATGGTGGTAAATTCCACTGCTACATTTGTGGTACACATGGCAATCTAATTGACTTATTAGTTGAGTTGAGTGGCTACACCTTTCAAGAAGCAATGCAATCTATTGGTAAGGTACTAGGGATAAATGTCAACACTCGTAAGAAAGTGCGAGGTTTAAATCTGGGCATTGAAGAAAACAAAGATATGGATTTCTTGAGTATTCACAATCGTAAGATACGTGAAACACGTAGAATTGAAACTTTCTATGATGATAGTGTATTAAGTCGATTTGATGAAGTTTACCCTCTTTGTTGGCAACAAGAAGGCATTGATGGTTATACAGCAGAGAAGTTTGATCTTAGATTTGACCATAATCACAATCGAGCCATTATCCCAGTTCGTAATTTAGATGGTAAGCTCATAGGTATTCGAGTTCGCAATTTTGATGAACAAACAGTAGAGAGAGGGTTCAAGTATATGCCACTTGAATTTCAAGGGGAGTCTTACAGATTCCCCACCTCCACTACCTTATATGGGTTATATGAGAATCAACATACAATTAAAACAAAACGTAAAGCTATTATCTTTGAGGGTGAAAAGTCAACAATGGTTGTCGATAGCTACTATCAAGGCAAATGTTTTGCATTGGCAACCTATGGTACAAATTTTAGTCATGTTCACCGAGATGAATTGTTGAAGTTAGGTGTGAGCGAAGTTACTATTGCTTGGGATAAAGAGTATTGTGAAGAATACTATGGCGAGGAATACAATGGCACAAAAGAGCAGAAATTAATGTTTTCATACTTTGAGAAGCTAAAGAAAGTCTGTAAGCTATTACATAGTTACATGACAGTTAATTTAATTATTGACTTTGATAATGAGCTGGACATGAAGGATGCTCCCTGTGACAAGGGCAAACAAACGTTTGAGAGTCTTATGAGAAAGAAAATAACTATTTCAGATGTCGATGAAGATTTTGAAGAATTATTTGGAGTATAGGAGAGTGAATAGATGAAGTATGTAGCAAGATTAAATACCAATATTGACCGTTTGAGTGAGGAGCAATTATTACACAAACTATTAGAAGTTCGTGGGGTTAATGACCCTACAACCTTCTTAAATTTACAAGAGGTAACTAACTGTTACAAATAAGTTATAAAAAGTTATAAATACGTGTTGACTTTTATAACTTGTTTATGCAAGTTGACAGCCTCCCATGTTCGTAAAGAGCATGGAGTGACAGATAAACTATAAACAATCTGTCCAAAATCCTTTGAATTGCTGGAAACTCGTAAAGCTAACTAGACCACAACGCAAGTATGAAATATAACTAAACGTGATGGTTACGAAAGTAGAAAGAATTAGTTAGATAGCATAAGGTTAAATCCTAAGTGCTTTAATAATCGACAATCAGCAGGTAAGCCTCGAACAGAGGAAACTTCAACGACTATCTCGGAAGAGAGTACGCTATAAGCTAACGATGGCGGAAGTGGAGGACACCGATTAGGTGATGATATAGTCTACGCTCATATGAAAGTATGAGAAGTTCATAAGAGAACTGGTGTGGAGTTGCGACCCATATTGAATACGCATAAAACTTATAGAAAGTTGTAAACATATAAATTTTAATCAAAAGTGTAATCTTTTGAACCGATTCTAGCTTACTTTTGTTCACCGTTGTAATCACCTTCTCTATTAAAAATATTATAATTTAAGTAATTTTACTTTACTTTTGTAAATCGAAAGTATATAATATTAAATGTGAGGAGGTGAGAATATGATAAAGTCAGTTAAAATTAGATTATTGCCAACAAAAGAACAAGAGGAATTAATGTTTAAAACAATAGGTTGTAGTAGATTTGCTTATAATTGGGCATTGAATAAAGCTAATGAAATGTATAAAAACGGAGATAAGTATTCAATGGCTAATATCAGAAAAGAATTTACACAACTTAAAAAACAAGAAGAATTTAAATGGCTGAATGAAGTATCTAATACATCAATGGTTGAGAGTATGAGAAACTTAGATACAGCGTTTAAAAGATTCTTCAAAAAGAATGGTGGCTATCCTAAATTTAAATCAAAAAGAAGATCAAGACTTTCATTTTATGTTAGATATGATGCTTTGAGGTTTAACGGTGAAATGTGCAATATTGAAAAGGTTGGGAAAGTAAAATATAAAACAAATTATAATATTCCAACTGATTGCAAATATACAAATCCGTATTGCTCATTTGACGGAAAGTATTGGTATCTTACATTCGGATATGAACATGACGAAAACCAAGTTGTGTTAAATAAAGATTTGTCTGTTGGTATTGATTTAGGAGTTAAAGATTTGGCAATTACAAATGTCCACGACAAGCCATTTAAAAACATTAACAAAACTAGAAAGGTAAAACAATTAAAGAAACGTTTAAAAAGATTACAAAGACAAGTTTCAAGAAAATACGAAGCCAACAAACAAGGAAACAAATTTGTAAAAACAAACAACATTATTAAACTTGAACATGAGATTAAACTAATCCATAGAAAACTTACAAATATTAGACAAAATCATACACATCAAACCACAAGTTCCATTATCAAAATGAAACCTTACAGGGTTGTCATGGAGGATTTAAATGTTAGTGGTATGATGAAGAATAAGCATTTAGCAAAAGCAATTCAAGAACAGACATTTTATGAATTTATTAGACAAGTGAAATACAAGTGTGAGTTCAATGGAATTGAGTTTATTCAAGTAGACAGATTTTACCCAAGTAGCAAGACTTGCTCATGCTGTGGAAGTATTAAGCATGATTTAAAGTTAAGTGACAGAGTATTTGTTTGTAATGAGTGTGGATTTGAAATTGATCGAGATAAAAATGCTAGTATTAATCTTGCAAACTACAAACTAATTTAGGTGAATATTGAGAAATAATTAGTTTGATATAGGGTTCGTTGTACCCAAATATAAGCCTTTGGAGAATTACACCAAACTAGATTGGTACACTCCTTGTGAGGTATGAAATAGAATTCTATGAAGAAGGAAATAAAGTAAAATTTATATGTTTATAACTTTTTATAAGTTTTATGCAACGGATGTTATTCACGATCCTAATTTATTAAAGAATATGGACTTTGGATTAGAGATGTTTAATTTCCATTTGAATCAAGAGAGTCCACATATTCATATTTTCATAGATACCGATGCTGATGGGCTTACGAGTGCTTCTTTTGTCTATCTATGGATTCAACGTAACTTCCCAAATGCAATTTTGACATTCGATTGTAATGAGGGTAAACGACATGGGTTGAATGAGGATATTATATCTCGTATTCCTAAAGATACGAATTTGATGATTGCACCAGATAGCTCATCCAGTGATTTAGAATGGCATAAAGTATTAGATAAAATGGGGATTGATTTACTCATTTTAGACCACCATGAAATTGATGTTGACATTAGCGACACACCTGCGTGTGTTATCAATAACCAAGATGGGCAATATCCGAATCCAACTTTATCTGCCCCAGGAGTTGTATACAAATTCCTAGACGAATTTGAGTATCGTTATTTTGAAGAATTGGGATTGAAACCTAATGCACATGAATATATGGATTTAGTTGCAACAGGCATGGTTGCTGATTTAGTAGATATGCGTGATTTTGAAAGTCGTTTTTTAGTGCTTGAAGGATTGAAAGAGTTTGGTAAAGACAATTTATTAATTCAAGCTATTTTAGATGATGTATCATCTCGTAAAGATGTATCTAATCCAACTATTGATACAATTGGTTGGGACGTAGCTCCTATCATTAATGCAATTTTCCGACAAGGTGATTTGCAAGACAGATATGACTTGTTTAAAGCATTAACCAATCATGTTGAAACACGAGTTTACCAACCGTTGAAGAAGACAAAAGACAACCCAGATAAGACTCCTATTGAGGAGAGTTTACAAGCCAATATTATCCGTAGAGCCAAGTCATTAAAAGGAGCACAAGACAGAAGTGTTAAGAAAGAATTAAAAGAGATTAAAGATGAAATCGAACAATTGGGGTTAGATAACAATCCAGTCATCATCTTTAATGCTACTAACAAGATTGCGGATGGGCATAGTGGTTTGGTTGCTAATAGATTGGCACAAGAGTATATGCGACCAGTATTAATGTTAAACGGTGAAGGTGGGAGCTTTAGGAATTATGATAAGTTTCCTATTGAGAATCTAAGTGAATGGTTGAGTTCAAGTGGACTAATAGGGACTGCGGGACATTCTAATGCTGGAGGTCTTTCGTTTGACACAAGCAATATTCCACTGCTTCAACAATGGTGCAATGAGCAATTAAAAGATCAAGATTTATCACCCGTGTATCATGTTGATATGGAGATTGACATTACTAAACTTAAAAATCGTCATATTGAGCGAGTTGGTAAAGTTATGTCAATGTTTGGTGGTAAAGGCATGGAGAAACCATCGTTCGTAGTGAAGAATATTGTCATTGAGACTGCCGATGTTCAACGATTAGGTAAAACTCAGACCATGCTCAAATTTACTACCAATATCAATGGTGAGGAGATTACTTTTGTGCGACCATTCACTTCTACTGACGTTTATAAAGAATTTGTATGTGAGAGTGCAAAGCAAACTCGTGGGATTGGTACAGATGGTGTAGGTAACAAGAAGATTGAAGCAACCATCATTGGAACATTTGAGGTTAATGAATTTAATGGCAAGTCATATCCACAAGTAAGTATTAAAGAATTTGCGACTAAACCAGTTGATACAAATGGAGCAAGACGTAGACGTAGATTTTAGTTAAAAGGAGAGAAAAAGAATATGAATGTTTTAAGTCTGTTCGATGGAATGAGTTGCGAACAAATTGCTTTGAAAGAATTGGGTATTGAAGTAGAAAATTATTACGCAAGTGAAATTGATAAAAATGCCATTAAAGTTACACAAGAGAATTTCCCGAATACGATTCAATTGGGAGATGTTACGAAAGTCCACTATAAAGATGGGGTATTATATTCAGAAAACAGGGAATGGGAAGTTGGTAAAGTGGACTTACTAATAGGTGGTTCACCATGCCAAGGATTTTCCATTGCAGGTAAAAAATTAAATTTTGATGATGAACGAAGTAAATTATTCTTTGAATTTGTTAGAATTAAAAATGAAGTAAATCCTAAATATTTCTTACTTGAAAACGTAAGGATGAAAGATGAAATTGCAGACGAGATAGATAATGTAATGGGTGTGAAGCGAGTATTTATTGATAGTCGTTACTTCACTGGTCACATTAGAAAGAGATACTATTGGACTAATATTCCATTGGGTGACTACTTAAAAAAAGATATAAAACTTAAAGATGTAATTGATGAAACCATTCCGTTTGATAAAAACTTGGATTTCTTTCTAATAAGAACTGAGTACAACCCTTCTACAAGTTTTGATGGGATTATAACCATCAACCCTAGAGACAACAAAGGGAAGCAGACTTGGCAACGAGGTAGAGTTTACGATATTGAGGGAAACTGCCCCACAATATGTGCTTCTCTGTTCGACCTGAATATTACAAGCGATCACAAGTCATATCGAAAATTAACGATAGAAGAATGTGAAAAGTTACAAGGTGTGCCAATTGGTTACACCTCAACAATAAGTAAAAACGAAGCAGGTAAACTACTGGGGAATGGCTGGACTGTTGATGTAATTAAACATATTTTTAAAGGATTGCTTTAAAATTAATTTAAAATTAAAGTTGACTTTTATCAATTAGGGGCATATAATAGTAAATGTGAGGTTGATAAAAGTCAACCAATAAAAAGGAGGAGAGATAATGAAGTACGAAGATTACGCTTGGACATTTGACGACGAGGATGTGGCAAATGAATTTGATGTTCATGTTAGACAATCAGTTCCTTTGTATGAAACATTTCACAGCATGGTTGTCAATATGTCTAAATATGCAATTCAAGACAATACAAAAGTTGTAGATATTGGTTGCTCGACGGGTCATTTGTTAAAATCATTAAATGACGTAAATAAAAAGAAGGATGTTGAATTTGTTGGTTTAGATGTCTCAGAAGCAATGATTGAGTTTTGTAAAAAAAATCATGAGATGACATTTATCAATACCAATGCCATAGATTTTAATTTTGACAATAGCAGTTTTGTAACTTCAATCTTATGCTTTCAATTCTGTAAGAAAGAAGAAAGACGCAAGATTATCCAATCAATTTATGATGGGCTAAAGGAAGATGGAATGTTGGTTATTGTTGAAAAAGTAAAATCGAATGTGATTGATATTCACGATATGTATAATGATTTGTATTACGATTTCAAACGAGAGCAAGGATTAACAGATAAAGAGATCATTGATAAGAATGTGTCTCTACGAGGAGTTATGAAACCAATGACAGTAGAAGAGAATTTAACATTTTTAAAAGATGTTGGGTTTACAAAAATTGATTTATTCTTTAAATACAATAACTTTGTTGGAATTGTCGCAATTAAGTAGGGAGGAAAAGTATATGAAAATTAAAACATTAGAGTTTTTCACGGGAATTGGGTCAGTGCATATGGCATTACGAAATATTGGGTTAGAAGTAGAATCGGTGGGGATTTCAGAAGTAGACCGATACGCTCTAATTGCTTATGATGCCATTCATGGGAATGGAGAACCAGTAGAAGAGAAAACGAAAGAAGAAATGTTGGAGGTATTGAAGCGAGACAATGTGGGTTACAATTTCTCAACTGGGAAAAGTGAAATTCCACGCTCAACAAAGCAATTGCGTCAACTTTATGAAGCACACATTCGTTCTAAGAACTGTGGTGACATTACCCGTATTAATGTAGAACAATTACCAGATTTTGATTTATTTGTTTATTCTCCCCCATGTAAGAACATTAGTATTGCTGGAAAACAAGCTAGTTTAAAAGAAGGCTCTGGAACACAATCTGCATTAATTTGGGAATGTCGCAAGATTATTCAAGCCAAAAAACCTAAATACCTAATGTTTGAAAATGTTGCCAATCTCATTAGTGAACGTCACAAATCACATTTTGATATATGGTGTAAAGAACTGGAAGAAATGGGATATGTAAATAAATGGGCAGTATTGAACGGATTGAATTATGGTGTTCCTCAAAGACGTGAACGTGTCATCATGATTAGTATTCGTGAGGACGTGTATGATGGTTATGAACTTCCAATGGGAACAGACGATACTAAACGATTTATCGACATCCTTGAGTCATGTGTAGAAGATAAATATTTCGTTACAAACCCAGATTACCAAAACTATATACAAGAGATTGTTCTATCCTCAGACCAAAACATTAAAGATAAGTCTGTACGTTTGGGTGGTTTATTTGACAAAGATGGGAAACGTAGACAAGCAGGAGCTATTTGGGATAAGTATGGCATTGCTCCAACATTAGATACGTGTCAAGGAGGATATCGTCAACCTTTAGTGGTAGATGGTAGTCGCATCCGTAAGATCACACCTAAAGAAGCATGGAGATTGCAAGGATTTTCTGATGAAGATTTTGAGAAAGCGAAGAATGTGGGTCTATCAAATACAAAGCTTTATGAACGAGCTGGAAGAGGCATTGTTGTACCAATGCTTGAGGAGATTTTTAAAGAGTTGTTCAAAGAAGAATTAAATAAATAATACATATTAAGAGTTGGATTATTCCAACTCTTTTATTTTGCACTTTTGTATTGTATTCACTTCGTCACCATTATATTCACCATTTCAAATTTTATTCAATTTATTTTCAATTTTAGTTGACATTTATCAAATCTAAAGTATATAATAGTAAACGTAAGATAAGTGAGAGGAGAGGAAACAATGACACAGAAGATTGATTATCATGTTGATTTACACTTGCATACACATTATTCAAATATTTCTGGGTTTAAAGATTCAACCAACAAACCCAAAGATGTAATGTTATACGCATCTAGTTTAGGCAAGAAAGCAGTGGCATTTACAGATCATGAGAGTTTAGGTGGAGTTAATAAGCATTTATCAATTTGCAAGGAATTGAAAGCAAATGGTGAACTGCCAGAGGATTTTCAAGTTATCATTGGAAATGAGATTTATCTGGTTGATGAAGATGAAATGAATCAACAAATGGCAAATAAGGAGAGAGTGCCATTTTACCACTTTATTCTATTAGCTAAAGATGATATTGGTTATCGGCAATTAAAGGAATTGTCAACTCGTGCTTGGATGCGAATATTCACATGGCGAGGTATTGAACGTAAGCCAACATTCTATAGCGACCTTGAAGAAATTGTTGGTACTAATCCAGGGCACTTAGTTGCAACCAGTGCTTGTTTGGGTGGTTACTTGGCGAAACACGTACTAAGTGAAGAATATGGCAAAGCAGAGGATTTTATCGCTTGGTGTCAAGATGTTTTTGGCAAAGAGAACTTCTATTTAGAAATGCAACCTCATTATCGTAAGTATGAGGAAAACGGTGAGGAGATTATCACAGAGCAAGAGATTGTAAATAGTTGGGTTCGTGATAGTGGCTATCAAGCTACAATCGCAACAGATGCTCATTATTTGACTGCTGACCATCAAGCAATACATAAAGCATTTTTAACTTCTGACAACGATGAAGATAAAGCAGGAGTGCGTGAGCGAAGTGACTTCTATGAAACTACTTATATCATGTCAAGTGAAGATTTACATGGGTATTTAGACTTCTACCTAGGTGAAGAGTTTGTTAATGAGTGCATCATGAATACATGGAAGATTAAGGAGAGTGTCAAGGGATATAATATTAATAAATCTCAGATTGTTTGTGAAATTCCATTACCACCAGAGGAAGAATGGTTTCAAAATGAAGAAATACTAGATATGCTTTATGATAACCATGAGGAGTTTAAATACTGTTTAGATGCTTGGGAAAGCAAGAATCTATATGATGGGTATTTAATGTCTTTATGTATGAAAGGTGCTAGTGATGAATTTTTAATCCCTAATAAAGAAGAATGGTGGGATACGTTTAAACGATTGGATCAAGAATTTGAAGAGATTCTAGGTATCTCTGAGCTAGCAGGATACAATATGAGTGCTTACTTCATTGTCATGAATAAATTCATTGATATTATTTGGAATGATGCCAATTCAATTCTAGGTATCTCTCGAGGTTCGGCAGCTGGGTTAAGCAAGGCTCAGTAAAAACCCTGTGAACGTAGTGGTTCTACGGTGTCTTATAAATAGTAAGGCTAACGGTCATAGACGTAAGATGTCTGGTAAGAGAGCCTAAGTCCTGTAATAAGGATAGTGGTAATACCGTGTTATTTTTCTATTTTTCCTCTTGCAAAAGAAAGGGGACTGCACATGAGTTTGGTATATTTGGTTACTAATGAAATTAATGGGCATATGTATATTGGCAAAACAAATTCAACTTTAAAAGAAAGGAAAAGGAAACATTATACGGATAGCAAAAGAGGGAGACAATCAGCTTTTTGTCACGCCCTAAGAAAATACCCTAGAGAAGTGTTTAGGTGGGAGATTCTAGAAGAAGGTTTATCCGAAGAAGAAGCACTTGAAAGAGAAGTATATTACATTGCCAAGTACAATACATACTTAGATCCGCAACACTACAATATGACTCCTGGCGGGGAGGGGTATGCCCTATCTGATGAAATAAAACAAAAAATTTCGGTGGCGAATACAGGTAAGAAAAGAACACCTGAACAAAATGCAAAGTTGAGTGAAACCAGAAAGAAACTAGGGTTAAAATGGACTGAAGAGCAAAGAAGAAATCACATCGAAAGAAGAATGGGTAGTAAACACAAGCCAGAGACCATAGAAAAAATGAAATCGATTGAAAAAACAGACACTTGGAAAGAAAATATTTCTAAGTCATTAACTGGAAAACCAAAATCCGAAGATCATAAGAAAAAGCTATCAGAGGCAATGATAGAGCAAGTGACAATTATTGCTGAAAATAGTGAGGAACGATTGATTTTTAACAACAGACAAGAAGCCTACAATCATTGTATTGCCAGAGGTTTGACCAGTACAACATATAAAATATTTGTTACTTCAATAAGACAGGGAATACAATCGAAGCAAGTAAGATATGGCTATAGATGGAAAATAGAAAAGTAATGTAGAGACTATCGAAAGCTTTAAAGTTAGTAGAGTAGGGGTGAGTTAACCACACTCCCAAGAGCAGGGCAACTTCATTGAGTTGAAGATATAGTCCAAGCCCAAAGGAAACTTTGGGAGAACTTGTTCTGATTAATTATTTGCTTGAAATCGTGCAAATCAATCCATTAAAACAACCTTTAGACCTTGAGCATTGGAGATTTATTCATAAATCAAAACCTGCTCTTGCAGATATTGATATTGATATTAACTCACTTAAAGCAGATGTTGTATTTGCTAAAAGTCGTGACTATATGCAAAGTATTGGTGGAGATTTAGTTCATGTTGGTACATATAAAACCGAAACTCTAAAATCTGCTATCCAAACGGCTTGTCGAGGTTTGGGAATCAGCAATGATATTGGTATGTACCTATCAAGTTTAATTCCAGTTGATCGAGGAACTGTACGAACATTTAAAGATATGTGGTACGGTAACGAAGAAGAGGGATTTGAACCTCATCAGCAATTTATTAATGAGGTTATGAAATATGACGGATTATTTGAAGTATTAAAAGGTGTGGAAGGACTGATTTCAGCTAGAGGGATTCATGCTTCAGGAGTCATCCCAAGCTTAGACATTCTTGATTGTTCGCCATTGATGGTTGCCAAAAATGGTAGTATCACCACTCAATTTAGCCTTGAAGATTGTGAAGCTTGTGGTGGATTGAAGCTGGACTACCTCAAAACTGAAGCCGTTAGCATGATTCAACAAACTATGGAGTTATTGGTTGAGTATGGTCATATCAAGAAGAGAGAAACATTGAAAGAAACATACCGTCATAGCATTCATCCTAATGTATTAGATTTTAATAAGAGTGAATTATTTGAAGTTCTTGGCAATGGTGAATTGCTTAAAGCGTTTCAATACGAGACATTAACAGGGATGAAGACATTATTAACAATTAAACCACATTCATTAGTTGAGTTAACAAATACAAACTCGCTTATGCGATTAGTCGCTTCTGACGGAGAACAACCAGCAGAACGTTATATCCGACTTCGTGAACATCCCGAACAATGGGAACAAGAGATGATTGACTTCGGATTAAATGAAGAAGAACGTAAAATCATGCACGAACATTTAGACAAAGATTTTGGTACATTATCTTCACAAGAGGGTATGATGTTACTGTGTATGGACAAACGTATTGCAGGTTTTGATATTCCACAAGCCAACGATATGCGTAAGAACATTAGCAAGAAGAATAAAGAGAAAGTACACAAGTCTCAAAAGATGTTCTATGAAGCTGGGGCTAAATTAGGTACTCGCAGAGCGTTATTGGAATATGTTATGGAAGTTCAGATTGCCATGCAATTAGGGTTAAGCAAATAGCCCATTTGTGGTGAACCTATAAATATAGGGTGTTTGTCAAACGTTTAAGTGGCACTAGGAAATGAGTGTTAATTGACAAGCTAACAGGGGAACTCTAAGTATCTACTAGGTATATGACAATCCTGTGCCAAGCCTATCAATAGGAAGGTGCAACGACTATCTCGAAAGAGAGTACATTTGAGGTGAAATCCCTCATTTGGAAGCGCCACAACTTATGTGTAATTACATAAGAAGATATAGTCTAGTCCCACTGTTAAATCAGTGTTAAAGTGCCTCGAAAGAGGGGGTGTTAACGATGGTTTTAGTAAACATCACTGTATTCCTTATAGTATGATTGCATTGCAAGAAGCTAACTTCATTACCCAATACCCACCTATTTATTGGAATACGTCTGTATTACTTACAGAAAGTGGAGCAACAGAGAAGGAACAAGAAGATGGAGAAAGCAAAGAAGGTCAAAAAGACAATAGTGCAATGGGTGGAGCTATTGCAACACTTCAAAAGCAAGGCGTAGACATTTCCTTGCCAGACATTAATAAAGCCATTGTTGGATTCAAGCCAGATGAATCAACCAACTCTATCATCTATGGTCTAAAAGGTATTTCATCAATCAACAATAAGACTGCTGAAATTATCATGGCTAATCGACCATATGCTTCAATGAAAGATTTTCACGATAGATTACATTTAGTTAAACAAGAGGTTAAAACTAAGGATGGCAAGGTTCAAAAGAAAGCATTAATCAGTAAAGAACAAATGATTAACCTAATCAAAGGTGGAGCATTTGATACTATCGAGCCTAACAAGACTCGTCAAGAAGTGTTAGAAGAATATCTACATATGGAATATCCAGATAAAAAAGCAATCACTACAACTAATTTAGATCAATTAATCAATCGTGGGTTAATCCCTAGTGATTATGATGATGAATTAATGTACTATGATTTCAGAGAATATCTACGTCAAGGTAAGAAAGTTAATGATGGTGATTTACCATTCCATAAAGAAAATGGATATAAAGTTACTAAATCTAAAAAGTGGTATTTACTAGACGGAGTAGATGAGGTTGATACACAAGAGGTAGTTGACGCATTCTTCAATATGTTCCCAGAATTGCAACAAGGGAAACATTGGGAATATGTAGAAGACAATGGAGATTACTATCCAAATGCCATTTGGGTTGAAAGTGGTGCTACAAGCAAAGACTCGTTTGAAGGTGTCTATAAACGCAAGATTGCCCGTCTATTGGATTTTATGCGTAGTGATGACTTATTACAAGCCTACAATGAATCATTGTTTACAGACGTTAAAAATGTCCATATGCAAGGTTCACAAGCCACTTGGGAATTTGAAAGTCTAGCTATGTATCATAGCGACCATGAATTAGCTCATATCAACAAGGAATACTATAATATTTCTAATTTTCATGACTTACCTACCGAACCAGTAGTTGAAGACTATTGGGAAAAGGTTGATAAAGAAACTGGTGAAGTCATCAAGATTCCTAAGTTTAAAATTGAGCAAATTTGTGGAGTTGTATTAGGTAAGAATAAGAACAAATCAATTTTAACACTTCTTACTGAAAGTGGAGTTGTTAATTGTAAATATCAATCTGGTCAATTTGCTTTCTATGATAGATCAATTTCAATTCCAGATGAAGAAACAGGTAAAAATAAAACTGTTGAAAAGTCATTTTTCCAAAGGGGTACTTTGCTAATGGTGCGTGGTATTCGTGTGGGTGAGGTGTTCAGAGCAAAGGTCTATCGAAATTCCGGCTTATGGAGTCATAGCACAGCTAAAATTGAGAAGCTATTTGATGACGGCATCTGCCTAACACAAGAAGAGAGATATCGAATCGAAGATTAATTTAAACTTTTTATATATTGGAGGTTGACTTTTGTCAATCTCTAGTATAAAATAGTAAATGTAATCAAGAGAGATAAGGAGAGAAGTAAAATGAAGTGTTGCAAAGATTGCACTAAACGCTATGTAGGTTGTCATTCAAAATGTCAAACCTATGTAGTAAACAAAGTAATAAATACATACAAACGCAATAAAGCCAATGTTGAGAAAGACCTGACATTTAACAACAATTATTACGAGACCATGACTCAAGGTAATATGAGGCGACATGATAACTTCAAAATGAAAGTATTTAAGGGGTGAGAGAGATATGAAAATGATTTATGCCGTATTTACTGGAAAGTATTCTGATTGGGATGTTAAATGCTATTTTAAAACAGAGGAAGAGGCAGAGCAATATTGCTACTATCACAATCAAGACAGTAATGCTGTTTGTTGGGACAGTCACTACGTAGTGGCTATTCCATTTGGTAATCAAGAGTTTCCAAAGACTAAACTATATAAACATTATCAAATTCATATTGATTTATCCAGAGATAAACTTAATGTAGAGAGGGTTCGTCATTGGGAAGGAGAAGTAAATTGGCACAATGAAATTAAGCACACGACTTTAAGAAATGGTCTAAGCTTTAAATATGTTAGTCTTGTAGTATCTGATATTTATACTTCAAATGTTGAAGTAGCTAAAAAGATTGCCCAAGATGTGGTAACAGAATTTAAGTATTTAGTTGAGGTTGATGGATTATCAATCAAAGAAGCCATTGAATGTATTAATGAGGGGTGAGAGATATGAACAACACAAAGAACAACCCAATGCCTATGCAACAAGTTGTGACAAACGATATTGTGCAAGTATTGGAAACACGAAATATTCATTTCAATAAAGCATTTACTCGTGAGTATTGCTATGAGATTATCGATCTACTAGACAAGGTTCGTACATATGACAATCTAATGAATACTCCAAAAGAAGAGTTATACATCCGATTGACATTATGCACCGAGGGCGGTTCTATCTTAGCCCTATTCTCACTACTTGAAGTAATTGAAAAGCTAAAAGAGATTGGCTATACAGTGCATACTCATTGTAATTCCATGGCGGCTTCGTGTGGCTTTGTACTATTCTGTGGTGGTAATCATCGAACGGTTAGTGACTTTGCTTTCTTGCTAAATCACCAAGGCTCATCAATGACACGAGGAACTGTGCGAGAAATGGAAGTTGACTTGAGATTCACTAAGATGTTAGAAAGCAAAATCAATGACTACCTACGAGCAAATACAGGCATGGCAGAGGAAGAAATTGCACGACCTTATGTAACTAACACAGATATTTGGTATAATGCTCAAGAGTGTGTTGATAAAGGTATTGCACATAAGATTGTTAATTTGTAGGAGAATACATATGCAAACAATTAAAGAGGCGTTTTGGTTTGTCAAAGAGAGTAAGAAATTCACTGGACATGGATATCTATATATGCTATTCAAAGAGCAATTGATTAGACGAACAATTTACTTTTGTAAACAAGTAAAAGCAGATGAGAAAGCATACGAGCAATATGGAGAAGCTTACTATGCAATGCAAGACAGAACTATTAAAATGTAATCAAAAGGAGAGAATACACATGGTAAAATTAAACGATGTAATTAAAGAATTAGAAGGAATCAAGGTAACTGTCAAAGGAAATGAAATTGACTTAACAGGTATGACATATTTAGAATTTATGGTAATGAGTGAAGAGTTAAATGATAAAGAATTACAACCTGTATTAGATGCTATCGTTGATAAGATTGGTGAAGAAGGTTTAGCCAATATCTTAGCTAAATTTGACGAACTTGTAGAAACAATGGAAGATGAAGAGTTTGAAGAAGAGATTGAAGAATCTAAACCAAATACTCAACCGATTGTACTTGACCCTATTAAGATGGTTGATATGAATGATTTCTACTCATTCCAACCTGATTTAGTTGTAAAAGGTATTGATAGTGTATCCGAAATCTGTGGTAAATATATGGCTTTAGTGAATACCGGTCTTACTAACAAACAAGCCTTTGAAGTTGCTACTTATGAATTAATGAAAGAGCATGAAATGGCTATGATTGACAAACAAATCAAGTTAAAAGAATTGGAACTTGAAGCACAAGTGAAAATGTCTGGCGTTAAACAATTGTTAAATCGATAGGAAGTGAATATATGGTGCAAAGCATTTTAATTAGTGTATTATGTTTCTTTATATTTCTATTAGGTTTGATTGCAGGTGGTGAAGCAATGCAACCAACAGAACAACAAACAGAGATTATCAATAAGGCTTGTGAGTATATCTATGAGAACGAGCCATTAGAAGTTTATACTCAATATTGTAAATAAAAGAGTTAATCAAGGAGAGATACATATGAATGAAGTATTTGTTTTAATTGCGAAAGAGAAGTTTAATATGGATGGAGGAACGGTGGTATTATCTGCTATCACTCCATTAGATATTGAGTTTTTATATCAAGTGATGGAGAAACAAGGTCAAGCCTACAAGGATGAATATGACGTAATGTTGCAGTATTATGTGGGTGGGGAGATTCGATCTATTGAGAAATATGATTTTGAATTAAATGAGTTTGTTTCATGGATTAATATGAGTAGTGCTATTAATTGTGAATAGGAGGAAACAATATGGAGTTAAGCAAAATTTATAACATGAATTGTATTGAATATATGAAAACTTTACCAGACGAGAGTGTTGACTTAATTGTGGCTGACCCACCTTATTTCCAAGTCGTAAAGGAGAGATGGGACAATCAATGGGATACTGAACAAGATTATATTGTTTGGTGTAAAATTTGGATTGCAGAGTGTGAGCGTATACTCAAGCAAAATGGGAGCATTGTTATTTGGGGTCAATTGGGAGAGAAATACATTACCTATGCAAGACTGCTTGTGGTGCTAGAAGATGAATTTTCAGACTTAATAAGAAAGAACATTGTAACGGTAAAACGAACAAAAGGACAAGGCACGTCAACGAACTTCATGAGTAATCGTGAAGAATTTGTTTGGCTAACAAAATCAAAAAAAGGATATTCATTTAACAAGCAGTATACAACAGAATTAAAAAATAATTATGGGTACAAAGCAAATCAAACCAAGCCACCTTATAAAGTTGCAGGGAATGTATGGACTGACATTGTCTGGGATGACATCGTGTTTCCTTGGTTTGGTAGTAAAACAGAGCCATATGTGAATACAGCTCAAAAACCATTGTTGGCGTGCGAACGTATTATAAAGGCGCTAAGTAATGAAAACGATATTGTCTATATTCCATTTGCCGGAAGTGGGTCGGAGATTGAAAGTTGTATCATTAATAATCGTCAATGGATTGCAACTGAATTAAATAAAGACTATATTGATGAAATTATTATTCCTAGAATTGGTAAGTATAATCTTGATTGCGAATAGGAGGAAGAGAGTATGAGTAATAGAGAGTTTATTTTAAGACACTTGCAAGAGCTGCAAGCTGATTTTGAGGACTTGTGTGACCAAGATTTGTTAGATTGCAGAGAGTGTATGCTAGAACGTGTTAATGAGTGCTTGATAGCAATTGGAGAATGTAACGAGGATAACGAGGTGTGAGAATGAAGGTATTGTTAACAGACGCTATTAGTGCTAGTAATTATTTTGAGAATGGGGAGATTGATTGCATTATCACTTCCCCACCTTACTTTCAATGTAGAAACTATAATGATAATGACAAACAAATAGGACTCGAAAAAACAGTTGAGGACTATGTTGACAGCCTGTGCGAAGTGTTTGATAGTTACAAACACAAACTGAATGAACGTGGCAATTTGTTTGTGAACATAGGCGACAAGTATGATAAGAGTAAAAATTTATTGCTCATTCCTTACTTATTTGCAACTGAGATGCAAAAAAGGGGGTGGATATTAAGGAACGACATTATATGGCATAAGCCAAACTTCCAGCCCTCTCCTGTAAAAGATAGACTAGCCAATGCCTACGAACACGTCTTCCACTTTGTTAAAAACAAGAATTACTACTATGACTTAGATAGTATTCGAGTTCCAAACAGATGTGACGAAGGTGGTAATGAAAAGGTGTTTGAGAGGTTTGAAGCTAAAATTAAAAACTCAAATCTAAGTGACGAAGAAAAGCGAAACTGCTTGGTTGAGCTAGAGAAGTTGTACGGCGAACAGAAGATAAATAAAGATGCTCGTCTAAAACTGAGAGATTCCTCTAAACCACTATTCGGGGGAGATATGAAGCTAAGCGGTAGAGCAAGGGAGCTAGAAGAAAAGGGGTATTGTTTTCATTGCAACAACCCAAAAGGTAAAAATATGGGTGACGTATTGAGTATTAATGTTAAATCGCATCATGGCAGTCATGAAGCAGTCTATCCATCAGAACTTGTGCAACCTTTAATTAAATGTGGTAGCCCAAATGGAGGATTGGTTGTTGATTGTTTTAGTGGCAGTGGGACAACAATAAGAGAAGCAGAAAGACTCAATCGTGTAGGTGTTGGGGTTGAGATAAACAGGCTTTATGTTGAAGAAATGTCGGTCAAAAACTTGGAAATAGTAGAATACTAGATAGAGATTATTCTCTATCTTTTTTATTGCTCGTATTTATTATATTCAACTTTTTAAATTTTATTCATCATTTAGTTGACAATTTACAACCCAAGAGTATATAATACTAAATGTAATACTAATAAGGAGAGGTGAGAGAGTGTCTGATACAATTTATAAATTTAAAGTAAAATTCATTAGACGATTCTATCCGACCAAACTCAAAGATGTTGAGGGTGGTTCTTGGCAAATCAATCGAGTTCAAATTGTTGAGAAAGCAACTGAAGACGGATTTGAATTTGGTAGAGGCGAAGTTAGTCTAATTGGGAATCAAGTCTTAATGCGAGATGATAATTCAACCTATATTGTTCATGGTAAGAAAGTGTTTAATGATAAATACAATGAATGGCAATATGAAGTTGTATATAGTCAAGAATATCGACCATTAAAGACAAATGGGGATAAACGTGATTTTCTAAGTTTATTCCTAACTGAACGTCAAATTGATGAAATGTATAAAACATTAGATGACCCATTTGAAGCATTTGATAAAGAGGATATTGAATCTTTATGTCAGGTCAAAGGTGTTGGTGTTAAAACTGCCGAGAAGATGATTAAGCGATATATCGAGTGTAAGGATTGTGGTAGTGCTCATGCAGAGTTAATTAAACTTGGTTTGACACCAAATATGGCTCACAAGTTGACACAACATTACAAATCATCTGACGTGGCATTGGAGAAGATCATGAAGAACCCATATATATTGGCAGAAGAGGTCAAAGGCATTGGTTTCTCTAAAGCCGATGAAATTGCTCAATTACTAGGGATTGGTGAGCATGATCCTCGTACCATTCGAGCATTCATCCTATATCACCTTGAATCCATTGGTGAACAAGGGCATACATATACAACATTGAACTTACTTGAAGATGCAATTATTGAACAACTTAATTTGGAAGATATGAACCTATTAGACAAAGAACTAGATAAACTAGTTGAAGAAGGGAAAGTTATTTATATGCAAGGTTCAGAAGATGATACTTTTGCGTTGAAGGAGTATTATGAGACTGAGCGAGATATTGCTTATCATATTAAACGTTTACTAAGTGGTCACAACAATATCCAAATGGATAGAGAAACTGCTTTAAAGCGTATCAAACGTCAAGAAGCTAAACAAGGTTGGCAATTCACCGAACGACAATTAGAAGGTGTCTTTGCCATTATGGAGAATAATGTCTCAATTATCCGAGGCTTTGCCGGTACAGGTAAAAGCTCCTCTGTTGCAGGTTTACTATCTTGTCTTGAAGGTGAGTATTATTCATTTGCTCAAAGCGCATTGTCAGGTAAGGCTTCGGTCAATTTATCAGACATTACAGGTCAAGATGGATATACAATTCACCGACTATTGAAGTATCAACCACAAAAAGGATTTGTGCATAATGCGGATAATCCACTCCATTACAATATGATTATTTTAGATGAAGCTTCAATGGTTGATGCCTCATTATTTCTAAGTCTACTTGAAGCCATTCCAACTGGGTCAAAATTAGTTATGCTAGGCGATACCAACCAATTAGAATCTATTGGTATTGGGAATATCATGAAAGATATTATTGATAGTGAGATTTTACCTTGTGTCACATTTGATAAGATTCACCGACAAGGTGCTAAGTCTGGTATCATTCCGTTTTCAATCGGTGTTGCAGAAGCTAAATGTCAATACAAAGACTCTTGGGTTGGCGAAGAGATTTTAGGTGAATTGCAAGACTTGAAAATGATTGGATTTAGTTGTGAGAAAGGTGAAACCAAACCTTCTATTGAATTGATTATTCGAGAGTTTAAAGAGATGTACCAAGAGTGCAAAGATATATCACAAGTAGGTGTTGTATTACCTACTAAGTCAAATGGTACTTCATGTTACAAAGTTAATCAACTCATTCAAGGCATTGTATTACCTAAACGTAGACGTGGTGATGGCATCGAGTTGGGAGTAGGCAAAGAGACATATACCATTTATAAAGGTGATAAGGTAATTAACCTAAAAAATAACTACAAGACTGAGCCAAATATCTTTAATGGAAACATGGGTGAAGTCATTAGTGTAGATGTGGAAGAGAAAACCATCGTTGTAGACTTCTATAACATTGGTGAAGTTACGCTTGACGGTGATGACCTCAAAGCCATTGATTTAGGGTATGCAATTACCACACATAAGAGTCAAGGATCAGGTATTCCATATTTAATTTACTGCGTAGACTACTCACATTTTACAATGCTCAATAGGGAGCAAGTTTACACTGGTATTAGTAGGGCAAAAAAAAGAGCTTCTTTCGTTTTCGAGACAAAAGCTTTAAACAAAGCAATAAGAACAAGCAATATTAAGTACAAAAGAACGTTCTTATATTATTTCTTAAAGGGGGAATTATAGCAAATGCGAACAATATTAAAGGACAGAACTGGGGAACGATTTACCACTGATTTTGGTGACAGCGGTACAATAGTTAGATATGTTAATCAGCATGAAATTTATGTGGTGTTTGATGGAAGTGCTCATATGATAAAATGTGAGTATAAACAGTTAAAAAGGCTTGATAATCCTATGCGACCTACTATTTATGGTATTGGCTATATTGGTGTTGGTGAGTATACCGGGTTAAAAAGGTCGGGCAATAGTCTTCATATCAAGTATTATAAATTGTGGTGTAGTATGATGGCTAGGTGTTATGGGAACGTTGTTAACACTAGACAGACTTATGAATCGTGCATTGTTTGCGAAGAGTGGCACAATTATCAGAACTTTGCTAAGTGGTGTGAGAATAATTATTATGAAGTGTTGCAAGAAAAAATGTGTCTCGACAAAGATATCTTGGATAAGGGCAATAAGATTTATAGTCCAGAAACTTGTGTTTTTGTTCCAAACAGGATCAATGTTCTATTTGTTAAAAATGATAAAGCCAGAGGGGAATACCCTCTTGGAGTTCATAAAAGAAAAGATACTGGGAAATTTACAAGTAAATGCTGTATTTTTAGAGATGGTAAAAAAGAATATAAATATTTGGGTCAATATTTAACGCCAGGAGATGCTTTTCAAGTTTACAAAACTTTTAAAGAGCAACACATAAAGGAAGTGGCAGAAGAATACAAAGACAAGATTCCTGCCAAGTTGTATGAGGCTATGTATAATTATAAAGTAGAAATCACTGATTAAAACATTCTTATACCATATGTTATTAGGTGAATTATAGGAGGAATAGTATGAAATATATGGGAAGCAAATCACGAATTAAGAAATGGGTTGTGCCATTTTTACAAGAATTAATAGATAAAAATAATATTGATACATATATTGAGCCTTTTGTCGGAGGGGCTAATGTTATTGATGATATCCAATGTGAGAATCGAATTGGCGGAGACTTACATGATAAATTAATTGCCCTACTTAAACACGTTCAAGATGGTGGGGACTTACCTTTAGAAGTTCCAAAAAGTCTATATGATGATGTTCGCTCAAACAAGGATACTGGTAAATATGAAGACTGGTATGTTGGAGCTATCGGTTTTTTGGCTAGTTACAATGGAAGGTATTTTGATGGTGGGTATGCAAAGAAAACGATGGAAAAGAATGGTAAAATCAGAGATTATTATGATGAGTGTAAGAGAAATTTAAAAAAACAATCTCCTAAATTAAAAGATATCAAGTTTGTAAATTGTGACTACAAAGCATTTTCAGACGTAAAAGGAGCTTTGATATATTGTGATATTCCATACAAGGGAACTAAGCAATTTTCAGTAGGGAAGAACTTCAATCATGACGAGTTTTGGCAGTGGGTTCGAGATATGAGTGAAAATAATATTGTGGTTGTGTCTGAACTCCAAGCACCAGATGACTTTGAATGTGTATGGCAACAACCTGTTTTAAGAACCCAAAACGCCAAAAAACGTGAAGTATCTATTGAAAAGCTATTTATACATAGTAAAGTTTGGGAATAAAATATTTAACAAAAGTTGAATTAATTAGTTGACTTTTGTAAACCTAGAGTATATAATAATAAATGTAAGTGATAATTATGGGTTGGGTGGTTGGGAAGTCTTTTATAAGAAAGGATTGATATTTTTGAAAAACTACATTAAATTAAACAATGAATTAATGCAAAAGAAAGATGGTTGGTATCAACTAGATAAAGACCGAGAAGCAGTTGTGGAATTTCAGAAAGAAGTATGTAAAAAACTATATCCATTTGACGGTATTGAAGAGCGTTTTAAGTGGTTGATTGAGAACAATTATTATGTAGATTTCTTTAAAATGTATGACATTGCTTTTATAGAAAACTTAACTATTCATATCTATGAATATGGATTTAAGTTCCAATCATATATGGCAATTTCAAAATTCTATCAATCATATGCTTTAAAAACAAATGATAAGAAATATTATTTAGAAACATATGAAGAACGTATTGTTGCTTGTGCTTTATTCTTAGCTCAAGGTGATGAAGATTTTGCTTGGAGTTTAGCAGAAGCTATGATTATGCAAGAATATCAGCCTGCTACACCAACGTTTATGAATAGTGGTAAGGCTCGCGCAGGTGAGATGATTAGTTGTTTCTTATTAGAAATGGCAGACTCATTAAATTCAATCAACTACAATATGAGTGTCATGGGTCAACTTTCTAAGCTAGGTGGTGGAGTTGCAACTTCTTTAAGTAACTTACGCTCTCGTGGCGAAGCTATTAAAGATATTGAAGGTGCAGCAAGTGGAGTTGTACCAGTTATGAAGTTGATGGAAGATACATTTAGTTATGTAAATCAGTTAGGTGCTCGTGCTGGTGCAGGTGTAGCCAACTTAAATATCTTCCATTGGGATGTTCAAGACTTCTTACAAACCAAGCAAATCGCAGGCGATGAGAAGTCACGATTACAAACCTTATCAATCGGTCTAGTTGTTCCAGATAAATTCATGGAGTTGGCAGAAAAGGGTGAGGACTATTATGTATTTGCACCTCATACAGTTTACAAGCAATATGGACTAGAGTTTAATGATATTGACTTCGATAAAATGTATGATGATTTAGTAGCAAATCCTCATGTGCGTAAACGTAAATTGAACCCTCGTGAGTTATTAATTGATATTGCTAAAACTCAATTTGAGTCTGGCTATCCATATATGACATACGTTGGTAACGCAAATAAAGTCCATGCTCTTAAAGATTTGGGAACGATCAAACAATCAAACCTGTGTCAGGAGATCATGCAATTACAAGAAACTTCAATCATCAATGATTACGGTGTAGAAGATGAAATCAAACGTGACATTAACTGTAACTTAGGTTCATTAAATATTGTAAACGTCATGGAAAACAAGGATATGCAACAGACCGTTGAATTAGCAATGAAAGCTTTAACAAGTGTATCTGATTTATCAAACATTGCTAATGCTCCTGGTGTTAAGAAGGCAAATGATGAGTTACATGGTGTTGGATTAGGGGCTATGAATTTACATGGTTACTTAGCTAAGAATAAAATTTCTTATGGTTCTAAACTTTCATTGGAATTTGTAAATACATTCTTCATGATGATGAATTATTACACTATTTTAGCAAGTACAGAGATTGCTAAAGAGAAAGGTGAATCATTCTTAGGGTTTGAAGAATCTGAATACTATAAAGGTTCTTACTTTGAGAAGTATATCAACAATGATTATGCACCAAAGTCTAAAAAGGTGATTAAACTATTCGAAGGTATGTATATCCCAACACAAGAAGATTGGAAACAATTAGTCAACAAAGTTAAACAAGATGGTATGTATAATGCTTATCGTCTAGCGATTGCACCAACGCAATCAATTGGTTATGTTCAAAATGCGACACCTTCTATTGCTCCTATTGTTGATACTGTGGAGATTCGTACATATGGCAATTCAACTACATATTATCCTATGCCATATTTAAGTCAACAAAACTATTTCTTCTATCAGTCAGCATTTGAGATGGATATGTATAAATACATTGACTTAGTGGCTACTGCACAAGACCATATCGACCAAGGTATCTCAACTATTCTTTATGTAGATAGTGAAACATCAACTCGTGAATTAGCTCGATTATACATCTATGCTTGGAAGAAAGGGTTAAAGAGCTTATACTACACACGTACACGCTTATTAAGTGCAAGTGAATGTGAAAGCTGTTCAGTTTAATATAAAATGCAATTTATAACATTAAGATAACTTAAATCGAAAGGAAATGATATATATGATTAACTTAGTAAACATGAAAGATTACGTAGAAGCAGATTTAGATGAATTATTTGAGAATGGAGTACACATTTTAAAATTTTATAAAGAGGGTTGCGCACCTTGTCAAGATGTAACAAATCAATTAAATCAATTATTCTTTGATGGTCGTGCAAATGCAACAGTATATAGTGTTAATGTTAAAGAGTGCCCAGAAGTTGCTGGTGAGTTCTCTATCTTCTCTGTACCAACTTTAGTATTCTTAAAAGATAATGTAGAATATCATCGTCACAATGGGGTTATTACTATCAATAAGTTTTTAGAGTTAGCTAATAAGTAATTGAGTGGGTTGATCCCACTCTCTATTTTATTGAAATAATATAAACAAAGGAGTTGTATAGGCATATGGGTGGTAGGTGGAAGAGAGATCCTTATCTTCCAGCCGTTTATAGAGTTGGATATCATGGAGAGGGAGAGTTCATTCCTTCTGTAAGGGGTGTGCACACACAAGCGTCAAGACTGTGGAAAGGAATGCTGAAGCGTTGTTACGATGAAGGCTATTCATTGAGAAAACCCACGTATAAAGATTGCGAGGTTTGCAAAGAGTGGCACAATTTTCAAAATTTTGCCAAATGGCATAGAGAGAACTACTATGAAATTGATGGACAAGAGATGCACCTAGACAAAGATATTTTGTGTAAAGGCAATAAGATTTATTCGCCAGAGACTTGTGTCTTCGTTCCAGAGTGCATAAACTCATTATTCACAAAAAGACAGTCATGTAGAGGGGAATTGCCAATAGGTGTTCATTTTTGTAAGCGAAGAAATAAATATATTAGCCAATGTGGTTCAAACGGGAAAAGAATATATTTGGGTGGATTTGATTCGCCAGAGGAAGCTTTTTTAGTTTACAAAGATTTTAAAGAAAAAGAAATTAAGAGGGTTGCCGACTTATACAAAGATAAAATCCCTAGCAATCTTTATGAAGCATTATATAACTACAAAGTTGAAATAGCAGACTAATTTTAAAGGAGATGTATTTTTATGACTAAAACATTGAAAGCAATTAACTGGAACAATGTTTCATGCAAATTATATGACGATTTATATACTTTACAAGCAGAACGCTTTTGGCTTCCGAATGAAGTACCAGTGTCAAACGACAAAGATGTTTGGAATGAATTAGAACCCAAGATTAAGGAAACTTACGAGCATATCTTAGCAGGATTAACCTTATTAGACACAAATCAAACAACAGGTATCAATAAAATTGCAGAACGTTCAGATAATGAATATATCCAATCTTTATTGGCTCTATTTGGTGGATTTGAAAGTATTCATGCTCGATCTTATTCAACTATCTTCCAAACTTTAGTATCACCTAAGCGTATTGATGAATTATTTGTATGGGTTGAACAAACCAAAGAATTACAAGACAAGTTAAAACGAATCATGAAAGAGTATAATCAAGACGATAGTTTATTTATGTCTTATGTTGGTGCTTTATGTTTAGAGGGTATTTGTTTCTACTCTGGATTCTTCTTGCCTTTATATTTAGCAGGACAAGGTAAAATGGTACATAGTGGAGAGATTATCAACTTAATCATGCGAGATGAAGAAATCCATACTTTAGCTTGTGGTAAGTTTGCACAAGATTTATTCAATCAAATGAAGGCAGATGAGAAGCAACATTTCTTTAACTTGGCAATCTCAATGATTGAAGAAATCTATGAAGCTGAATTAGAATACTCTCATTTATTATATGATGAATTGGGATTATTTGATGAAGTCAAAACCTATATTCAATTCAACGTTGATTATGCTCTAGGTTGCCTAGGGTTTGAACCAATGTTTAATGTAACCAAAGATGATATTCACCCTGTTGTAGCCAATGGCTATTCTGTTAAGACTAAGAATCACGATTTCTTTAGTGCGTTAAAAGGAAATGGTTATATTAAATCAACTAAAATTGAGTCGTTGTCAGATGATGACTTTAAGTTTGAGGGTTTAGAATAATAAACTAAAAGTTGAGATTAATTTCTCAACTTTTTCTATTTTGCGGTTGACTTTTATCAATGTCGAGTATATAATATTAAATGTGCAATAGAGATAGACTGTTGCCAATACATAGCAAAGAAAGGATGATGTATATGCAAGTTATTAAAAAAGATGGGCGCTTAGTTGATTTCAATGGTGTTAAGATTGTTGAGGCAATTCGTAAGAGTGCCGACCGAGTAATGGTAGAGTTAACAGCAATCGAAGAAGAGATTGTTTGCAAAGAAGCCTACGATATGTGTGCAGCATATGGAGAACAAGTTCCTGTTGTTGAAGTTCACAAGTTTGTGGAGAATGCTTTATTAATGGTTAATCCAAAAGTTGCGGAATCTTATCGTAGTTATCGAAACTACAAAACAAACTTTGTTAAAACAATGGATGAAATTTATGCTAAATCTCAATCTATCTTATACGTTGGAGACAAAGAAAATAGTAATGCAGATAGTGCTTTAGTATCAACTAAACAATCTCTTGTACGTGGTGAAGTATCTAAAGAATTGTATAAAACATTCTTCTTAACTCCAGATGAAGTTAAAGCAGTAGACGATGGATTTATCTATGTTCATGATATGCGAGATCGTATGTATACATTCAACTGTTGTTTATTTGATGCTTCAACTGTTATGCAAGGTGGATTTGAAATGGGGAATGTTTGGTACAATGAGCCAAAAACTTTAGACGTGGCTTGTGACGTATTGGGTGATATTATCATGTCATCTGCTTCACAACAGTACGGTAAGTAAATTGCCGTATCAAAACCTACTAACCTTACCAAAGGGTGTGTGACATATAATACGTCATGCTATCGGTCAACTAAGCTGAAAGGCTAAGGTGGTAAGAGAGCCTAAGTCCCGTTATTGGGATATGGTAATACCGAGTCTAAACTTGATACGGAATACAACAAAAGGAGTGTGTTTCGTGGAGGAAGAAATTTGGAGAGATATAAAAGATTATGAGGGATACTATCAAGTAAGTAGCAAAGGAAGAGTTCGAAGTCTTGATAGATACATAATAAAAAGCAATGGAGTTACTGAGTTCAAACGAGGAGTAATCATACAGATACAGTTTAACTCAAAGAGTGGTAGGCCAGAGGTTTCCTTAAAAAAGGAGGGTAAAAGAAAGTGTAAAAAGGTTTATCGTTTGGTTGCCGAACAGTTTGTAGAGAATGACGATCCCAAAGTTAAAACGTGTGTAAATCATTTAGAAGGAGATGTGACAAATTGTTGTGCCAACAACTTAGAGTGGGTGGATTATTCTGAAAACCTAAAACATTCCTATGATGTTTTAAAAAGACCTGTAAATGTAGCAAAAGTCAAAAGGCGAGAAGTCATTGCCATTAATAATGAGGAAGTTATGGTTTACCCAAGCATCGAATCAGCGAGTAGGAGCACTGGGATTAGTTGCACTCAAATTAGACGTATTGCTCGTGGTGATAGTCAATCAAAGAAAGGCTATATTTTCCGTATTCCAAGCTTAGATGTAGAGGACATCGAAAGGGTAGCCAATGATTAATGCTTTTCATTGGTGAGTAACCGAGTAGAGTAGGAAGTGAGATTGGTACACTTCTGAAACCGTAGGGGCGTTTAGCAAACGCCAAGATATGTTGCAAAGGAGTAGCCAGAGTGGAAACGCTCATCTCCTTTGGGTTTTACAATCCCTAGAATTGACACAGTTTTAGCTCCTTATTGTAAAAAGTCTTATGATAAATATTATAGTGATTATTTAAACATTGTTTCTGCCGAAGGTGTTAAAAATGCCAATGAGGAGCTAGCTCATAAATATGCGAAACAAAAAGTTTATCGTGATCTAGAACAAGGATTACAAGGATTGGAAATCAAGTTAAATACGGTTGCTTCATCTCGTGGGGACTATCCATTTACAACCTTCTCATTTGGCTTAGATGAATCAGAGTTTGGTCAAACGGTGTCAGAAGTTCTTTGTAAAGTTCGCAAAGAAGGGCAAGGCAAAGAGGGATTTAAAAAAGGTATGCTATTCCCTAAATTGGTATTCTTATATACAGATAAACTACATGGTGAAGGTAAACCACTAGAGCATTTATATGACAAAGCTATTGAATGTAGTGCTCGTCGAATGTATCCTGATTATTTGAGCTTAGATCAGGGTTATCTAGGAGAAATGTATCATAAATATGGAGAAGTCATTAGCCCCATGGGGTGTCGCGCTTTCCTGTCACCTTGGTATCGTGAAGGGGGTATGTGCCCAAAAGATGAAAATGACAAACCAATTTTTGAATCTCGTTTAAACATTGGTGCTGTGACATTAAACTTATGTTTAATCTATCAAGAAGCAAAAGTGACAGGACAAGATTTCTATGAATTATTAACATACTATATGGAAATGATTCGCTCAATCCATAAGCGTACATATAACTATTTAAGCAAAATGAAAGCAAGTACGAATCCATTAGGATTTACTCAAGGTGGATTCTTAGGTGGACACTTAAACTATGATGATGAGTTAGGTTTAGATTTCTTCCGACCTATGACAGCAAGCTTTGGTTTCACTGCATTAAATGAATTATGTATGTTACACTATGGTAAATCGATTCGTGAAGACAACTCATTCGCAGTTGAAGTGATTGATTTTATCAATGATAAGATTGAGAACTATAAAAAAGCAGATGGTTGGTTATATGCGTTATATGCGACACCAGCAGAAAGCCTAGTTGGTTTACAAGTAAAACAATTCAAAAAGCGCTTTGGTTTAATCGAGGGGATTTTCGATAAGGATTATGTCTCAAATGGCTTCCATCTTCATGTGTCTGAGGAAGTTACCCCATTTGAGAAACAAGATGGAGAAGAAGAGTTATTCCACAAAGTAAAAGGTGGCCGCATCACATATTGTCGCTACTACAATAGCTATAACACAGAAGCTATTAAAACGACAGTTCGACGTGCTATGGAGAAAGGATTCTATCAAGGTGTCAACCTAGCATTGTCAACTTGTAATACTTGTGGGCATGAAGAACCAGATATGGATAGCTGTGTGAAATGTGGGTCAAACGACTTGACAAAAATTGAGAGAATGAATGGCTACCTTTCATATAGCCGAGTAAATGGCGATTCACGTCTAAACGATGCCAAGATGGCAGAGGTTAAAGATCGTAGGTCGATGTAATAAGGAGTGGGCGAATAGCCCTCTTTATTTATGTTATAATTAGCATTCAACAATAATTATAAGAGTAGAGGTGATCATATGGCTAGATACCATAATATTGAGAAATGTAGCACAGTAAATGGTGAGGGTGTTCGTCTAAGTGTATTCCTAAGTGGATGCCCGCATCATTGTAAAGGTTGCTTTTCTCCTCAAACTTGGAATCCTAAAAGTGGATTGGAACTAGATGAAGAAGCCTATAAAGAAATTATTGACGGATTGGAAGATAAATATTGCACTGGCTTAACTTTATTGGGTGGTGACCCTTTAGCTCCATACAACCTAGAAGATTCACTTAAAATTGCCAAGCTATGTAAAGACATTGGTAAAACGGTTTGGTGCTATACAGGTTATCTTTATGAGGAAGTTAAGGATTTAGAGGTTATAAAATACATTGATGTTTTAGTTGACGGTAAATTTGTTGAGTCATTAACTTCTAAATCAGCTAGATGGAAAGGTAGTACAAATCAACGTGTTATTTTAGTGCGAAAATCACTTGAACAAGGTGAAATTGTCTTTCATTCTGACAATGACAAATAAGTGGTGAGATGTATGACAAAAATTGAATTTATAGAAAGTTGCCTAGAACGCAAGTTAAGTCCACTAGAAATTGAGTTAATCAACAAGTATGAATTAGCTGCTACAAAGGTTAAAGAGAATATGTGTGTTCTTACTGCAAGGAAAGGTTGCTCGAATTTGGATACAGCTATATTGCTATATACAAATGCACTATATAACAAATACCTTAAAAATCAACTAAATAATCAAAATTTAGAGTAGATATACATATATCTACTCTTTTTCTTATGTGCAATATAGAAAGCCTATCGCTAGGCTTCAAAGTAATTGTTTAATTCTTCCTTAAAACGATATAACAAATCTTCCATTTCTCTTCGTGAGAAATTCCAATTAGAGTTATCAAAACATACGACTTGTTGATGAACTCCTTCCCATGTTTCAACTCTTATTACTATACTATTGTTAATAGATAAACTTGGATTAGATATTCTACTATACAGTTCTGGTTGAAAAGTTAATTCTGGTTTACACATTATAACCACCCCTAAATTTGTTATATTACATTATATTCATCTTAATGATATAAAATTACAACTTTTTAAAATTAAAATTGTTGACTTACTCAACTTAATTGTATATAATAATAAATGTCAAGGAGAGTTGACAAAAGACAAAATGGAGGAATGATTGTAATGATTAAGAGAGAAGAAGAAAAACATCTTATTGGACAAGCACGACAAGGAGATATGGAGGCTAAAAATGAAATTGTGAAGAGATACCAATGGTTAGTAAAGAAAATGGTTTATCGCATGAGTGGGACTAATGATGAAGATTTGATCGCCACTGCCTATCGAGGAATTTTATTAGCTATTGACAAATTTGATGAAAGTGTAGGATGTGCTTTTGGGACATTTGCTGAATATAAGATTAGAGGAGTCATCTCTAATGAATTTACAAATAGACAGCGTAATAAACGTATTTTAAATGAAACTACTATTTCCCTACAAACTCCTGTTATGTATGATGATGAAGGAGATGATGACACATTACAAGACACTATTGCTATTGACAATGGAGAAGAACATGGGTTTGCCGACATCTTTAAAGATGAGACAAACTGTATAATGAAGGCGGTTAAAAAGCTAACAAAATCGCAACAAACTCTATTTGAAATGAAATACATAACTGGAATGTCAGACGATGAGATTGTAAGACAATTAGGTTGCTCACTAGGTAAAGTTCAATATCAAGTGCGTAAACTGCGTAGAGATCTTAATGATGTTATGGGATTGGATTATGAAATTCCAGGAATTAAAAGTTCTCGTAAGTGTAAGCGTGATAGAAGTCACCTAAGACAAGATTTTAAAATTAGTATTTAATTCACACTCTTAGTTGACAAATGTAAACTAAGAGTATATAATAGTAAATGTAGTTAATTATTAGGAGGAAGATATATGGAGTTCAAAAAATTCACACCATTAAATGTTAGTAGTAAATTTGCAATCTGTGGAGTACCACTTCGAGTGGATACATATAAAACCTGTTCTTTTGGTTGTAAATATTGCTTTGCGAATTGTCGTAAAGTGATGGAGTTTGAAAAGACACTTCAAGTTGCAAATCTTGGGTGGCTAGAAAGAAAACTAGATAAAGTTTACAACAAAGGTATTTACAATAAAGAATCATTCCTTGATGTATTGTTAAAAGAAGAAATTACTTGGCACTGTGGAGGCATGAGCGACCCCTTCCAACCAGCAGAAAAGAAATTACAGATTACAAAACAAATGATTGACATTACAAACCAATATGGAATATCAATATTATTTAGTACAAAGTCAGATAGTGTATATGGGGCGGACATTCGTCCAGACTTGCATACTTTCCAACTAAGTGTAACAAATGTAGACGATAGAAAAGACATTGAACCTTTAGTGCCAGATATTGATAAACGCATTGCATTTTATAAGGATTTAAAATCAAAAGGGTTTAAAGTCGGTATTCGTATACAACCATTTATGCCTGGAGTTACAACTACTAAAATTATTGAAGTTTTCAAAGATGCTGATTGGTTCACAATCGAAGGAATTAAACTCGTACCTCAAAACAAAGAGCACAAAGAAGAAATGATGGAGTTGCTTGGCTTAGAAAAAGAGAGCTTCACTCAAATGGGATTGTTGAATTTGAAGCCTTCTATAAGACTTCACTATTATCAAGAGTTTATTGATAAGCTCGAAGAGTATGGTATTCCTTATAGTATTGCCGACAATGATTTACATTTCATTTCAAAAGGAAAATGTTGCTGTGGGGATACATTGGTTAAAAAGTCTACGTCATTTAATAATACAAGCCTAATGTATGAAAAAGGTATTGACTATACATTGGAGGATGTTCAAGATAACCTAGGTGATTTTGCCGACTGTAAAGCGTGTCAACTTTTTACTTCAAATAGAACAGAGGGTTGTAAGACTGTAAATGACTTCTATGAGAAACGTTTTGACAGAGCTTCGTCACCATTCTCACCTAAATTCCAATACATAGAGAATAATAAATAATACATAACAATCATCAACTTCTACTCCATAGAGGTTGATGATTCTCAAAAAAGGAGAGATACATATGAGCAAAGGTAAGTTATACTATTTCTATGCTACCATGAATGGTGGCAAGTCAGCACAACTGATCTGTAAGCAACATCAATTTGAGCAATCTGGCTCAACAACGTTCGTATTAAAACCATCATTCGATACTCGTTCAGACAATACGATCAAATCACGAGCAATCAAGTCAGAATTGAGTTGTCATGTGTTCGATGAAGATACCAACCTATTCAAATTGGTATTTAGTTTAATGGGGCAACATTTATCAAATGGTGGTAAACTTGATGATGTGTGTGTCTTTGTTGATGAAATCAACTTTGCAACAAAAGAGCATATTCAACAATTGTTTGAATTAACTCGTAGTCGATATAATGTTAGAGTATTCTGTTATGGACTAAAGACAAATTATCTCAATCAATTATTTGAAGCTAGTGAGCAATTGTTAGTCTTAGCCGATTCAATCGAGGAAATAAAAAGTAAATGCCATCATTGTTCCAACAAGGCTACAACCCATGTGAGATATATCAACGATATTCCCTATGTAGAAGGAAATGGACTACAAGTTGGTGATATTGATGGGGTTGACAAATACTCAAGTGTCTGTCAAAATTGTTATCATGAAATTACAAATACATACAAATATAATAAATAAGGAGAGAGATATATGACTAGACGACCAAAAACCGAGGAATATAAAAACCCACTATTTATCTTATTGCATGAAGGCAACGGTTGGGATGATGAACCACTCATTCTAGGAGTGACAACCGAGCAAGAAGAAGCTTTGGCATTGATGCAACAAGTAGTTGAAGAAAAAGCACTGTGTTATTATAGTGGGTACAATTTCAAAGAATTGCGTGTCATCAGAGGAACACAAAGATGTGAGTGGTGTGCCATCTATCTTGACCACAATGACGAAGAAGTTGATTGCTGGTTTAAGATTTGTAAAATTGAAGCAAATGAATTATTAAAACCAAGCGATTTACAATTTTAATTAATAAAGCAAATAAGGGGAGGCATATATGAAAGATTTTAATTGGACAAAATTTAAGCTAGGTAAATTTTCAGTGTGTTGTAAAACGATTGAGGAAGAGATGGATTTCTTAATTCAATGTGAGAAACAAGGTTTATTATGGAGTAGTGGTGCGAAACCAACTGCACACACATATTTAAAAAATGAAGTGCTTGGGGCAATCTATTTTAACACTTCTTACAGTTGCTACAGTGGTGATGTTTCACTTCAATTTACTAGAGCAAGAGATATGAAAAATGTTATTCGTTGGCAAGTTGAGCCAAAAGATTTAACGTGGAGAGAAGTATTTACTAATATTCAAGAGGGTGAAGAATACACCCTATATAATAAGTTTATTAAAATGGTGGATGGTCGCCTAATGTTTGGTGATGACACAGGTTGTATGTCATTCTCTTTGGATTCTAAGTTTACCAAGAAAGAACAACCTAAACCAGTTGACTTCAATGAAGCATTTAAAGCCATGAAACAAGGTGAAATTATTCAGTCTATTTACAGTAATTACTACTATAAACTTGATGTGGATTCTAGTTTTTTACTACAAGGACAGAGTAAAGCTACGATTACTCAATACGGATCATTTAAATTTGAAGAAATTAATGACCAATGGTTAATCATTGGGTAGGGGTGTTTATATGGCTTGGTTTATTCTCGCAGGAATTGTAATTTTATTTGATTTTGCTTATCGTGTATATCGACTATCTCAACCATCTAAGGCAAAATGTCAACACACTTTCACGCCTTTGATTGTTGAGCATTATAGTGATGACAAAGTTTACAAATGTAAATACCAATGTATCAAGTGTGGTCACGAGGTTGAGATAAGTAATTCATAAAATATTTATTGATAAAATTAAACCTTTATTGTTGACATATACTACTCAATAGTTTAAAATAGTAAATGTAGGGTGGTTGGTGGGAATACATAAAGAAAGGTATGATACATATGAAAAAAGTACACACTAACAAAATTTTATTCGCTAAAACAAAACCAGAGGCAATTGTACCAACAAAACGAGTTGAAGATGCAGGTTATGACCTTTATGCTTGTTTCGAAGAAGAATACATGGTTATTAAACCTCACGAAACAAAGTTAATTCCAACAGGAATTGCAACTGCGTTCTCAAGTGAGTGGGTGGCAATTATCAAAGAACGTGGTTCAACAGGAACAAAAGGAATTGGACAACGTTGTGGCGTTATTGATAGTGGATTCCGTTCTGAATGGTTTGTACCCGTTACTAACCATAATGATGTACCTTTAATTATTAGTAAAAACCCTAATTTAGTAAGTGTTCCTAATGTTGCAATTGTATATCCTTATACAAAAGGTATTGCACAGTTTATTATGTTGCCAGTACCAAACTTAGAAACAGAAGAAATTACACACGAAGAATTATTAACTTATAGTTCTGAACGTGGTGTAGGAGCTTTAGGTTCTAGTGGTAAATAATTACCACTTAAAACTTAAATAAGCAAAAGTAAAATAAATCGAAAGGAGTGATGCGTTATGGTAAGTAATTTATCGGTATGCGTATCAGTTGGGTTGGCTTTATGTCAACCTAACGTAATGTCAGAGGGAGACATTACCCAACAGAAACATTACTCTCAAGTAGATAACTCTCAGATTGAAGAATTGGTTAAAGATATTCTTGCACCTACTTATTCTCGTGAGTTACCATCTCTTGAAACTTTGGAGTATGTGCAAGGGTATTATCAATACAAAGAAGAACAAGAACGTTTAGAGCAAGAGAGAATTGCAGAAGAACAACGTAGGCTTGAGGAAGAGTTAAGGCGTTTAGAAGAAGAACAAAAGCGACAAGAACAAGAACGTCAATACCAACAATGGTTAAATAGTTTTGATCGACAAGGTTATCGTCAAACAGTATATGCAATTGCTGAGGGCGAGACTAAGTTGGGTAGTGGATTATATTATGGTCATCCAAATGTTAAGACTATTAATAATGTCATGCACTATAATGATGCTGAATATGGTTGGATTCCTATTTATGCTATCAATATCAACGAAGTCATGAATAGTGGTCAAGATTCGAGAGGCATTTGGAATATTTATGGCAGTGTAATTGAAGTCAAGCAAGGCGATAAAACTTGGTTAGGCTATGTTGGTGATGCCTGTGGTGAATGTTCTCGCTCGAACAAAATTGACTTGTGGGTTTATGACACAGACCTCAATTTAGATATTTCAGGCGTAGATTGGAGATACATAAGAAAAGGTTGGTAGTAATACATAAATGTAAAACGCAAAAAAGTAAGGGAGTAATACACAATTAAGTGTACTACTCCCTTTTATTATTTAGGTTGTTTGGGTTTGTTTTGATTTGGTTTGTCATTGTACTTGGGCTTACCATTTCTATTGTTGTTATTGCCTTGTTTATCTTTGTGATAAGGTTTGCTACCTTTATCATTATATTTATTATCTCTATTGCTTCTATTCTTACCTCTATTATCTTTCTTGCCTTTAAACTTCGGTTCCTTTGGTTTAAGAATATCATTGAATTGTTTCAAATCCAACTCAACATATACCTTTGGTGCTTTCTTCTTGTTACGATGATTTTCTCTAGTTTTTGCCATAATTCATATCTCCTATCTTCATATATCTAGCAAATTACAAATTCTCTTCCTAAGAATACTGAGAACATACGAGTATAATCCCTTAACTCACTCAACCCCATTGGAATATACTCTCCTCGATTATTCTTCATTACCAATACATCAGGAATGATAATCCCCATTCTCTCTCGCCAACGTAGGTATTGCTCACTATATTTCTTAGCAGGATTAAAGTCCTCACTATCAATTCTTAATGTTAAAATATCTGCTCCCAAATGAGCATAATCTAAAATGACTAATCCAATATAGTCATGTTTCATTGATAAATACATTCTTAAAGTTTCAAGCTTCTCTTTTGGGAATGATACACTATTAGGATCACCCAATTTATTAAAATCTTCCGTTTGGCAAATATCTACACTTCTCCAAAAGTTTGTGTAGCCATGCCACTGATTAGCCATTCCTTTTGTACTCAGTGGGTCTCTACCCAATACAAACTCACCAAAGTCCCCTAAGCCTGCCAAATCTGTACGAATAATCTTAGCTCTTGTGTATGAGTAATTATTATCCTTTACCCATAAGAAGAAGTTTCTTGCTTGTGTCATTGAGATTTGTCTAAAGTTTTTGTTATTATTGTGGTCACGATTCCATGTGAAGAACATGATTACATGATATTTAATATTCGTACAAGTCTTTAAGGTTAGGTCTGTATAGGCTAGGAATTGCATATAATCAATAATGAAGTTTTTATTTTGTTGTCCAATAGTGAAGATAAACTCATCATCAAAAGACATAAGCGATCTTTTTCTTTCATTCAGAAACAGGAAATTTTTTGATTTAATATTTATTGTTGTGTCATATAACATAAAATCACCTTTCAAATTTATATTCATATAGAAATAGACACCCAAGTAAATGAGTGTCTATTTTGCTTATCTGGGAGGTTAATTATAAAATTAAATCTCCTTTGTTGCTTACTTCAACTTCTGTTTTCATCTTACCGTCTTTGTCAAAAGCGTAGTATTTACCATTGATTAATAAAACACAATTCTTAACCATTTTACAGTCTCCATTTAACCAATACCAAACACCATCTGTTTGAACCCATTTGTCACAATAAGCATATCCATCAGCACCAAAGTAGTACCATTCGTTGTCGATTTTTAACCATTTGCTAGTTGGATATGAACCATCTGCATACTCATACCACCAACCCTTGTCGTTTTTCTTCCATTGAGGAGATTGGGTGGTAGTGGCAACAACTTTCTTTAATCCTAAGTATTCAATGATTGATTCAGCCACTGCTTCTGCATATGCTTGTTGACCTTTGTCAGATGTGATAATCTCATAGTCAGAAGCCGTACTCATGAACCCACCTTCAACTAAAACCGCCGTCGCTTTGCAAGTTAATACTGTAAATTCGGCAGTTTTAACTCCACGATTTTTCACACCACATTTAGAAGCCAATTTTGGAGCGATAATCCCTGCAACCTTTTTATCCTCAGCAGTACCTTTTGTATGCCAGAAAACTTCTGTACCTGTTGCAGTTGTCGCACTAGCAGCATTATGATGAATACTTACAAATAAGTCAGGTTTGTAATTGTTGCAACGTTTCACACGTTCAGACAATGAAATATCTGTTTTACCAGTTGTGTCATCTGTGCGGTGAATAGTCACATCATAGTCTTTTAAGATAGCTTGAATTTTGTTGCACACATTGCTATTTAATGTCCATTCTTTAATCACGCCTTTTGAACCATTCATTGTTTGTTTCCCACTCGTGTTTAATCCATGTCCTGCATCTAATACTAATACTTTAGCCATATTATTATTCCCCCTCTTTGATAATTAAAGATTTAAATAATTGATGTAATCCAGTTGAACTTAATCCACTGAATAATCCTGCTAAGACAATATTTGCATCCATCCCTTGTGAAATCCAAATGTTTAATGACAACCCCAATACTGCCATAATTAATGGAATAAAACGATTAGGAATGGTAGGAATGCTAGTCTTAATTACATATCCCACACAAACACAAATCCCTACAATCACAGGAATGCAAAACTCACTTAAAAATGTTAAATCCATACTTTTCACAACCCCCTTTATTATTTTTCTGAATTTCTTTTAAGTTCTAAGATGCTATTTTCAATGATGTCAACTTTTATGCTTATTCCTTCAACAAGAGTGCGGTTTGTTTCAAGCAACTCCTTGTTTGCCATCATTAACAACCTATTTGACTCTTGTGCTTCTCGAATAGTCTTGTCACTTGATTCCATTTGCTTCATCTGTATGTCCGTAGTTTCCTTGTGTATCTTGTTGACATACCAAGCCAACCCAAAAACGCAAGCAATTGGAAACCCCAAAGATTCAATCATGCTTGATAATTCAGCCATTTATAAATCATCCCCTTTAAATGTAAAAAGGACTACTCAAATTGAGTAATCCTACAATTATAAAAAGAGTGCCATTAGACACCCTTATGTAAGTTATCAACGTTTGCAACAATATAGTACTTTCTTTTTCTTTGTCTAACACCATGATCGAAAGTATAGTTTACATCACTAATAACTGGAAGTTGGTAGTTTGTTGCCCCACCTATTCCTAGTGCTGTTGCTAATTGTGGATATAATGCACTTTGAATTGTTCTTTGTTGACCTATATATAGGTAAGTGACACCACCAACGCTATATTTATCTCCAGAATCTTGGAACGTGCTAATAATATCTCCAACTTGAGCAGTAGGATGTTTAGTTTCTAGTCTTGCAATTCTTCTATCATGGTTATTTACAGTAGTTATTGTACTATTAAGAGTTGTATTGATATTTGTTAAGTGGTCTTGAACAGTTGTATTACTTCCACCAACATTGGCATTAATGTGTGTACCGTCAAGAGTTACACTTCCTTGTGGGTTTGGATTTTGATTGTTAACGCTTCTTACTACTCCAGCACCAGCATTAGTTACTTTTCCATCAAGTTCCTTAATAGCACCAACTAAGTTACTTGATTGTAATGATGTTCCACCATTGTTAAATTGGATAAAAACTTTGTCACCATTAAGGATAACTGATTCTTTAAAACTTTGTGTTCCAGGAATGTATGGTTCATGAGGTTCAACAGAAGCATCCCAAACCATTGCTTCCTCTTCAACACCAACAAATCCTAAATTAAAATTCATCGAGATGTGAGTTACATTCGGATTAGTAGGCTTATACTCTAAATAACTTCTACCATGAATTTTACCTTGACCTGATGACCAAGTTCCATTAGCAACTTTTGTGCTATTATTAAATGTGCCATTAGTTGTACTAAACTCAATACAAACACCACATCCATTAAATCCAATCCCTATGTATTGGTCATATTCAACATTACCTAAATTAGCAATGCAATATTCTGCAATTCCACTTCCCAAGCTGTGACCTGAACAAATTAATGGCTTCCCCTTAACTTGAGCTTTACACAATTCATCTTTGACAATCGCTAATGCTTGTTTGTGTTGCTTTGGTACAATACCTAAGCCTACCTTAAAGTTGGTAATCCAATCTCTAACGCTTGTCTTATTTGTACCACAGATGACTATAAGTATACCATCTCGTAAGTCAAAGATTTCTAGTCGTAAACCTGTTGCTTTCACGATACGATTAGTCATGTGTAAATAGGGTGGATAAGCCAATTCATTATAAACACAATTGTTTAAAAACGTGCATAGCTCATATTGGTATTGAGTGAGTTTCATTCTATCACCCCTGTTTTATAATGCTATTCCAAAACGACATTTACAATTTCAGTAGCCTCTACATTATCACTTAAATCTTCCTTGATAGAGTTAATATCATCTTTGATTACAGTGACTTCCTGTTGTACTTGGACTACCTCTTGTTTAACTTCTGTAATCTCTTGTTTCACCTCTGTAACTATTATAGAAGCGTTATTAATCATCTTTTTACATAAAGAAAATGTAATGACGTTCAATTCATTCACCTCCATTTAAAATTCAAAAAAGAGCGAGGTTGATATTTCAACCCCACACAGTTTAAATAGTTAAATTAATTAAGCAATTACTGTATAGTAGATGCAACCATTCAATACTTCAGTGATTGAAGTAATGTCTTCTTTAGCTTTAGCGATTGCACTAGCATTTGTAGCAATAGCTCCTTTGTTTTCTGCAATAGCAGTTTTGTTAGCAGTTACTTTATCATTTGTAACACCTAAGTCAGATTTTAATTGAGCAATATCTCCTGTGTTAGTAGAGATTTTACCATTTGCATCTGCTAAACCTTGTTTTAATGTAGCGATGTCACCAGTGTTAGTAGCGATAGCACCTTCATTTGTAGCCACTTTACCATCAGTAGCTTGTAATCCTGAAGTTAATGTAGCAATACCTTGAGCATTAGCAATAGCTTTAGCATCTACTGCTTCAATGTCTTCAACCAATTCAGTTTTTAATGCACCAACTGCTCCTTCAATACGAGAATCAACAGATGCAACTGCACCTTCAACAGCTCCTACACGACCTTCTAAAGCACCAACTCTACCTTCAACAGCAGTTGCCAAACCTTCAACACGAGCAACTTCTGAAGTCACATGAGTTAAGTCTGCTTTGCTGTTGATTTTACCTTGCAATGCACCATCTAAGTCACCCTCAACGATAGCATCTGCTTTAGCACGATAAGTAGATTGAGCATCTTCACGAGTTAAGTAATCAACTAAATCTACATCAGTAGAGATTTCATCGAATAATACCCAACCTTCAGGTACTACGATGTCTAACATTGCAACTGCACCTGCACCTGCACCTTTGTAGATGAATGCTTTCTTAACGTCCAGTACGAATACTAAATCTCCAACTTTTGGATCTAATGAAGCTACTGCACCATTAAATTCATCCATTGTAGAGTATACTAATGTGCTAGAGTTTTTGTCAGAGATGGCTGATTTAAGGTTGTTGATTTCACCTTGTAATTCACCTTTAGCTTGAGCTAATTCTCCACGAATAGCAGCTTCTTCACCTGTTGCACGAGATACCTCTGCTTCGATTGTTTGAGTAAGAGTTCCAACATGAGAAGCGATAGATTGCTCTAACTCACCATCTTTAGCTTGTAATCCTGCAATATCAGATTGAGCTTGTCCCATTTGTCCTTCTAATGCGCCAACACGACCTCTAACTGCTTCAACAGAAGATTCAATTTCACCAACTTTGGTTTCTAAGTTAATACCATTTTGTAATTTAACTAATTCGGCTAACGTTGCAGGATTTACTGGTTTTAACACACCTTCTACCTTTTGTTGTAATTGAACTTTCACCGCTTGAGTTGATTTGATTGCCATAAATACATCATCCTTTCTTATGAGCCTTTGCTCTTCACTAATTTATTTTTATATATATTAACGACACTTTGGTCGCTAATAGCTAATTTAATTGATTTATATTTTTACTTCTTCTTTGTAGATTTCCTAGATTTCTTAGGTGCTTTATTCATGTATTGTTCGGTAGGTTGTGCTTCCACATGTTTTTTCTCAATAGATATTGATAAAGACATTACCTCATTTACCATACTAGGAGCTAAAGCATCGGGTGCTACAACTTTGCTGTCTATCAATTACAAAGTGCATATGTTACCACATCAAAACCCATAAGACACCTACTGTTTCATTGTTTATATTAATCCCAATCTACACAATCAAATGTAATAGTATTTTCACCTTGTTCCAAATCAATCACATAGAAAACTGGTGCCCATACCCCTGTATATTTAGTAGCAATTTTTAGCACACCATCTAAATAGCTGTGTGATTCAATTTTGTCACTGTCTACACTAGGAATAACGTTGGTTAAATCTAAAGGTTGACCATTTAACTGAATATTACTATATTGCTTTTTATAAAGTCCTTCTGTAGAAGAGTTCCCAAAAAATGCCATACTCACCTTACTAGCCGTTTCTAGGTTGAAGGTACAATCTCCACTTCCTTCTGCATAAATAGTTACCCAATCTTCACTTGCTATCGTCAAGTAACCATCAAAAGCAACAGTTTCTTCAACTGTGATTGTGGTAGTTAATGTTGTAGTAGTTGTAGCCAAATCGCTTTCTTCAACCTTTTTGGCTTTCACTGTTGAAACTCCACTTCCACTAAAGATAATTTCATTGGTTTGAAGGACTCTACTACCGACGCCATCCACTGATGCAAAGTTATACCCCACTGGAATAATGTACTTTTGGTTGGCTTTAACTGTTGCAGTTTGTTCTTCTTCTTTGATGATTTGTTGTTTATTAACTGTGATGGTTACAGTTTTTGTGATGATACCTTTTTGGTTTTCTTCTTCGTAAGGTTTAGTAACTTTTACAACACATTGCCCAACTGCATTGAACACTACTTGCCCATTTTGATGTGTACCCACACCACTAACACTAGAGAATGTCCATCCTTGCGGAATAGTGTAGGTTTGATTTGTAGTTTTGGTTAATGATTCACTCTCTTCTTTATTAACTGTTTTTTTACCAACTGTAAATGTTAAAGTGGCAGCTTCTGACCATAGGTTGCGATTATCCTTAACTTTTAATTGTATAGATTGTTTCCCTGCTAAATCATATTGAGTTTTCTTATTACTTGAAAACCATTCGTCACGTTTTGTAATACGTTCATTTTCAAACTCAACGTCATATAGATATGAGATAGTTTGGTCTACTACTGGTTCAGCAGGTTCAATACGGAAATTGGAAATTACAGGTTTCTTAGGTTCGGCAATCTTAAACTCAATATATTTAATATCCGACCATTTACCTCTCTGGTCTTTAACTTGGACACCCACTTTGTTTTTACCAACAGGATAGTTATTACACTTGTTGTACCATTTTTCCTCTGCTTTGCTTGAGTTATCATAGGTAGCTTCATAATTGAATGTCACTGCCTCTCCCCAAGCTGGGTTAATAGGGGTCATGGTTAAACTTGTGATTTCTGGCTTATTGTATGCACCATCCGGTTTAACCACTATGCTACTATCTACTAACGAGTGCCAACTTGAATTTTCTTCATTGAACATATAGACATTTCCCGTAGCAACTACAATACAAGTACTTCCTTGTCCAACTAAATGGGGTAAATGAGTAACTTCTTCCTCAGTTGAAATGGCATATTCAACTACGCCGAATTTATTTGCATTAGTTTTCTTAATCATAAAATTCACCTTCTTTTTAGATTGATGTATATTAATTAAATCACTGGACACAATATTAATGTGGGTAAGTGATTTGCCCCTCTTACCCACAAAACCCATACTTATCTCACAACAATTGTACTATACTTCTCCTTATATTTTTGACATTTTTAGCAGGAAGACTACCTCTTTTTAGGTAGTCTTTTTCTGTTGATTTGTGATTGTTTACTACAATTATTTATATTGCTCTCTCTTTCTAAAACGGACAATTAAGATTGATGCTCAATCTATTACCCAATTGTTCCTAAATCTAATAACATCTTTATTTAACCAAAATAGTTTTTATAAATTCTAAATATTTACGATAGAATAATTTGTGACCATCAGAGTTAGGGTGTAAACCGTCTGCTTCACCATAACCCTCAGCTGGTTTGAATAATGCTTGTTTTGCTTGTTCGTTATCTGGTCGTAAACCAGAGGTATGGAATAGGTCTAGGAACGGGTAACCTCTACGCTTGCAAATTTGTTCTAGTTTAATTGTCAATTCTTCTAATCGACAATCTGGTAATGATGGAATTTGTCTAGGGAAATTGGCATCCGGAAAGACTGATAAGTCGACATCTGCTGGTACAGGTGAAACGATACCTAACGGAGCATAAATAGGATATTTTGATTCAATAGCATCAATAGCTAGATTAACACATCCACATATTGTTGAATTATCACTATCTGTTATTTCTCCGATCGGGAGTTCATTCTCCCACCCAACGACGTCATTAATGCCACCCATCATTGTGATAACATCACAATCTGTTGGGAATTGGCTATCAAGGATTCTCTCATAAAATGGTAGATATTGTTTATATCCTGTTCCACTAATTCCTTTATTAATAACAGTGATACCTGTTTCTTCAGCAATATAAGACCAATAATGTTTTTCTGCTCTGAAATTTTCTTCTGTAATGCTATCTCCAATCGCACACCATTTTTTATTTTTCCATAATGATGATGATCCGCTCTCAAATGCGTTCATAAGAGCATCTACTTTGTCTTCAATTTCTATCATTCTTTTAATCGTTTTAAATGTGAAGGTTACATCTTCATGTTGAACAACTGGAACAGCCAATCTATAATTGCTTAATCTAATATAACGTGCATTTTCAGGAATCGCATTGGCTTTGGTGTCTGTAACACCGCTAATATATTTTTGAGCTTCGTCATAAAAGGCGATAACAGTTGAATCATCAAAAACTCCAATATTGCATTGTAATGAAACTGATCCAAGAGGAATTTCAATAAAATCTGAAGTAGATAAATCCTGGTTGTCATTTTTTACAACCACACCATTTTGTAACCATTGACCAGGAGTCATGACAGGGTGGATGTTGACGTAATGTTTATCCATCACTTCATCAAGAATCTGTGCGTTATTTTCCAGGTTTTTAAGCGCCTCATATCGATGCAAAGTGACGATAACGTTAGTATGATGGTTGTTTGCATTGAAGTTACCAACAGCGACATATAAAGCATTATCAGGTACAGTTACAACCGTTGACGTGTTTGTACCACTGATGTATTTTTTATGGTTATCATAAAAAGCGAATGTAGCTAAATCAGGATGTACTCCAAAATCCTCACCCTCAATCGATATCCTATATATTTCTTCTGTTAATTCTACGTATCCTGTGTTGGCATTTTGAGTCCCAACTCCAGTCGTTAGGGCATGGTCACCACTTACAATGATGCAACCATAGTCAGGGGTAAATGTTGCATCTAATAATTTTTTAGTTTTATCAACTTTTGCAAAACTGTTTATTTTTTTCACTTGTTCCCTAATTGCGTCACCTGCACTATCGTGAACTTTACCAAAAACATCTATTCTAATATCTTGTAATTCTAAATCATCAACACTTGTTCCTTCATTTTTTATAATGTTATCAATTCTTGTTCTTTCAACAGCAACTTCTAATTTTGTTGCTTTGCTATCTTCAATTTGCGACAATTGTGCATTAGTTTCATTCATCTTTTCTTCTAGATTCTTACCATCTTGGGTATAAACAATTTCTGCCATAGTAGCTGGGTAAACATCTTCTCTACTACCACCAAAGTTTCCTTCTAATTGTACTTTTCTAGACATTGTATTTTCCTCCTATATTTCTCTGAAGCATACCATATTCTTTACGGTAGAAAGAGCTTCAGTTAATTGTGTATACTCATTTGAAGAAGTCACTGTTTTTGGAGACAACCCCTCACTGACTTCTATTTGGAAATTAGTTGTGCTAATAAGTTTTTTATCTTTTCCAAAAAGTTGTAAACAACACTTTAAAATTCCCGCAACTGCATTAATCTGTTCTGTTAATTCAATTTGCAAAATCCCTTGTTTACTATCTAGTGCTTTGCAACTATTAAAAATTTCTGTGTTGTCGGGTTTAACAATTACCAAAGTTGGTAAATAATCATCTAAATTTACAACTTTACCATTTGAAACAATTTTTACATTTATAGTACGACCGTTATCACCTTGTACACTTTTTAAGACATCATAATTATCCATCACAATGTCCAGTACTATATTTTCCACTTCCATGTTTTCACCTTCCTTTTAAATTTACAGTGATTGAATACCACCTCTTTATAAAAGCCTATCTCAATGATAGGCTAATTTTATTCGTAACTATAAAAACCTGACCAAAATAGCGTAAATGATGCTCTAGCTAATCCGTCAGTTTGAGTTGTTTTAAATTCAATTGTATTTGACCCTTTAGTTAAAGTATCAAACCATTGTGTCACATCAATTTCTAAGAATTGAGTATTACTATTTAAAGTTGCAATTTCACGACCACTCATATACGCCTTTACAGTTGGAATTGAGTTGGCTTCGTAAATTCCGTAAACTGATTCATGCGTATGCTCGGGGATTTCAATTTCCACATCATGTGAATGCTTACCTTGCGATACATTGAAGTTGTGAGAGTGTGGTGGCACTTTTATGGTTATGTTATGTGAGTGTCTACTATCTACCCAGTGCCAGTGAGATTCATAGTGAGAGTTAGCTCCTTCACCTTCCGAAGATTGCGGCCCCCGTGTTGTGTGCCTACCTGCCCATTCCTCTGAAGTAATAACATCCTGATAACCACCGCCACTTACCGTATCTGATGTTATATTGAAATTCCCACCACCTGCTGAAGTTTTGGTTGATGTAAACTTACCACCACTTGCGGAAGTTTTACTATATGCTCTAAATGGTTGTAATTGCACAATCAACTTAGCTTCAAATGTACGTTGTAGTGTATTAGGAATGTAGAAATATGACTTAAAGCTATTATAATAATCAAAGCTATCTCTATCTGAAATTTGATAGCAGTTGTAGATACCCTCTTCTGAAAGCACCAATGAATTATCACCATTTGCAGAATATAGTCTTAAACGTGCTTTATTATCTTCATCAATCCCTAAGAATACACGCAATGAATGGCTAGCATCGTTATCATAAATATATAATCCTTCAGGTAAGATTTTAAATGTATTATCACCGTTTCCGATATAAACTTCTTCAGAAAGTATAATGCCTCCTATCAACGTCTCAGCAACCACCCCGCTCGGGCTAATTCCTACCCTTGAGGTTTTCCATCTATCTGTTGTCATAGTAATCAAATTATTAATCAATGCCAACTGATTATTCTCATCTTCTGCATCAATTAAGAAGATACCTGCCTCGCTCATGTCGATTAGGTTGTTACCTTTGCGTTGTCTAACTTGTTGAGCAGCTAAGTCCAACCCCTCATTCAATATCTTGTTGACATTGACCATATTATTCTTAGCATCATTTAATGTAGACTTGTAGAAGTCAGTCAATGACTTGGTCGCATTGGCAGTTTGTGAAGTCTTTTGAATCTTACGAATTGCAGTTTCAGGCTCTTCACGTTTATTGGTAAACTTGAAATCTGACAGTGTATCGCTCTTGGGCAATATCTTAAATTGATATAACATAACTTGTCCGTTAGTGGCAATATCTTCATCAGTTAGGTTATACTTCCCGCCTACATAGATTAAGTCACTAAAGCCATTGGCATTTTCAATACGTCTAAAGAAATCAAATACTGCCCTAATGTCAAATTCAATAGTTGGCTTTTGCATCTCACTCATAACCTTAACCGCATGATTATACAGTCCACTACCTGTTAAATATGTATCATCTGTAATTGTTGACTCATATGTATAGTCACTTAGCTCTAGTAACAATTCACTCGTAAATAGTTTTTTGCCATTCCAAGTTGCATTTTCTTTGTTAATGTCGGTAGCAATTTGGATCATTTGAGTTTCATAATTTGCAATTGTATCTTTCAACGTTTGAATCTCTAGCATTATAGCCGAGATTTGATTTTCTAAATCTACAACAATAGCTTGTTGTCTCTCTTGCCCTTCTTTATCTTCTGCTTTAATATATGCAGATAAGATACTATTCTCGGCAGTATATTTACCTTCAAGAGATTTCAACTGTGAATTTTTAAGTGTTAAAGTTTGGTTGCTTCTCGTCTTGCCCAATAGGATAGTCTTGTATTCAATATCCTTTTGCTCCAACAATTTCTTATAACCAATCATTGAAGCCTTTAATTCTTCACTCATAATGTCATTATTGATATAATAATCATAATTCTCAATGTAGTTTGTACCTAAAGGGTTGTAGTTAGCAATATCGACATTACTACTTTCTACATTTAGCTTAGTGACGACCTCTTCAATATTTTTTGACTTGGCAACTTGTCGTAACACGTTATCATAAGTTAAATCTAACCCTGTATCAATCCCACATTCCTCTTTGTCATATACATTGATGACTTGGTTATATGAATCGAATGTAATCACACACTCAAATGCTTCCTCAATTTGTTGTAGCATAGAAGTCCAGCTACATACTTGCGTCTCAAAACCGCGGTATTTTGTTACCCAATTTTCTTCCAACTCACCTGTTTCATAAATCACGTCAATTGTATTAGCAACTAACTTCACACCTCGACAATTGACAAAGTTGAATTTAAACTCACCTGCAAAGCCATTTGAATATGTTAAGGTATATTTAATACCGTAGTAATATTGCTCATCGCTATAATATTCTGCTTTAATGTTGCTTACAGGATATGGTAGATTTGTAAAATCATGCTCTTGAGTTGTATTGATATATAGCTTATTGTTTGCATCATATACACTTACACTCCAAACCAATGTCATGTTTAAAGGTTGATTCATTTGTCCAATATTGATAGACTTAGAGAATAGTGAAGTACCAACTTGTACATTGTTTGCTGTTAAATTAGTGTATAATGATTCTTTAAATGAAGGGTAGCATAGTGTTAATTCTTGCTTTGCCTTTTGGTCGATATGCCCCACTTTCCAACCTAAACATTGTTGCTCAAATAGGTTTAACACACCGTCTGCAACTTCAACTTTTTCATCAGATGATTTATACAGTTGTCGTGTCAATACTGCATCACCAATGATGAAATCTTGCTTTTCTAATTTCTTTTGATATTCATGACATTCAACTTGCTTAGTTGAGTATTGTTTGCTTGAATCTTCTGAAATATTGTAAACAATAAATTTATACTTCTTACCGTTTACACTTAAAATTAATTGTTGTCCTCCCCTAATTAAATTAAAAAGGGGAAACTCTAAGGCTTCACCCTGATGTACTACATGAGAGGGGATTGACAACGATAAACTATTTGTGTCTTGCCAATTGATTACAATTTCATTAATGTAATCTTTTGGTATTGAGTATAACTCCTCTTTTCTATTCTTCATTAGAGTTAGCTCAATGTCAAACCATTTCTGTATGTCGTGCATAACTCTCACTTCCTAATTTAATGCCACTTTTGGCTTATTAATAAATTTAATATGACAATCTCCAACTATCTTGATGACATTGTCACCAAATGCTAAATCCATATAGACATTGTTGAATTTAGGTTTAACATTCATAGATGGGTTGTCAATGTTTACAATATGCTTAATGTTTTCATTGTAGATTTTTAAATGGCGACATGAATTATCAATTTGACTTAATACTATTGTTTGGTTGGTTGTTTCATTAGTAATTGTCAGATCACTACTCAATACCTCAACCTCAATGTCAATAGGATTGAATTCATCATAATCATGACGTGATTCGATTGTGATTGTTTTTTCACCTTCAACTTCACATTCGTAATCCTGATATTTTAAAATTCCATAAGGACTTCCCATTTCAAAATCAACAGTGATATACCCATGTCTAGCTTCATTTTGCCAAATACTACCTTTAATAAACATACCGTAGTATTCAACAAATTCACCATTACGTGTTTCAATCATTAGATTACCATAGCTATCATCTCTAAATAACCAACGTGAAATCATTCGCAATTCACTATCACTAATTGGCATTGGATTTCCATAGTTATCTAATCTAACCATTTGAATTGAATACGTTTGAGCATTCTTAGTCACAGAGCTAATGACTGAATAGCCATTAACATCTGTAACTTTTTCAATTGATTTGCTGAATCCAAACTCTCTCTCATTGCTATTATCTACACTACATAGTTGTAGTCCAAATCGCATACTATTCACACCGTTGAAGGTGATAGTACGCCCTATAAATTGTGACATCTACACACCTCCTAGCCAAATGTCAATGCTTTCATAATTGAATTTGTAATTTGTTTCTCTGATTGGGAAATCATGCTCTGTAACTGTGGCATTACATCTTCTGTCACGTTACCTTGCACCGTTAATAGACTACCAATTGATACATTGTTGCTATTGTTTGTACTATTGGTAATAGCATTATCAATGGCTCTTGTATTGGCAGTAGGTACATAAGATGCAGAAGATACCGATACGTTACCACTTAATGAAACCAATCCTAAACTTTGCATTAAAGATTTAACAGTTTGTAAATTATCAATCATTTCTGATTTTAATAAATTACCAACTGCATATAACCCGTCACCTGTTTCATCTAGCCAATCTGTCATCAACTTGTTTAATTCAATTGTTTCATTTCCAATCGTCACAAATCCTTTAGAGATAGCTTGGTTGACTAAATCGGCAATATTCTCAGGGTCTAGCATGGCTTCCTCTTCTTTTTCGACTCTATCAATTTCTTCATCGAATCGATTTTGTCCTAGCTCATGCTCCTTATCTCTAATCATCTCATTGATTGCTTTCTCTTGCTCTGCATATTCTTCACGTAACTGTTGTAGATATAATTGCCCTGCTAATGAAGTGTCACGCATAGTATTGTCAATTTGTTGTTGAATTTCATCTAACTTACGTTGCTCAGTAGCCAACTCACGCTCCCAATTTTCTTCATCGTATTGACTATCATATAGGTCACGTTGCTTTTCCAATTCAGTCTTGATAGCATCTGTACGTTTCTTTAATTCATTCTCGATTGCAGATGTAATATCTTTCTGTAAATCGGTTACGTACTCTAGTTGCTCTTTCTCTAAGTCCTTAATCGTATTGGCTAATTCTTCATATTCAAGTTGAGTTGCGGGAATTGTGTCGTTATGTAATTCTTCATATTTCTCAATGACTGACATGAGACCTTCAATTTCTGCCTTCTTAGCTTCTTTGGCTTCGCCTGATAGCTTATTGACTTGAGATTGTAACCCCTCTAGCCATTTCTTGCGGTCTTTTAAATCGCCATTACTATCGAAAGTGCCACCATACGATGAAATTGTTTTCTTTAATTCATCTCGCTCTTTTTGTTGCTCCTTAACCAAATCTTGAGTTGCTTTTTGCAAGTCTTTATAGAGTTGAATTTCCTCTTTCATCAACTTAGCTTTTTCAACTCCTGTTACTCTTTCTTGAAGAGTTTGATTTTTATCTAGGGCATTGTTTACGTCATCAATAGCATCTTGTAGGTCATAATATCTATCAATTTGTAAGTCTAAATCTTCAACTTCTTTTTGAGTATCTTTAGAAGATGAGCCTTTGTTTGAGTTTGAAGATGAGCCACTTGGTTTTGTAGTTGTAGAGCCAAAAACTACATTTTGAAAATTTCCAACTTGCGATAAAGCTCCGATAGCTTGATTTTTCCATGCTTGAATTTGTGCAATAGCCTCATTAAATTTTGAAGTGTCAGGTGTTTCATGGTATTCACCATAGTTTACTTCCGTACCGTCAGGCATAACCACTGTACCATAATCATAAGAAGCCTGTGATATTGCTTTACGCATTTGAGCAATTTTCTCTGCTGCCTCTGCCTCTATTTTTATACGAGCTTCTGCCGCAGTTTTACAGTTTGATAAGTCAATACCATAGGCAGTCTTAATATCATTAAAGTAATTCTCGTACTTACTACCCATAGAGTTGACCATCGTGCTATGAATCAATGCTAAATTCTCGTTGACTTGTTTAGTGAAACTTTCCCATAAAGAGGTATTCTTAATTGTGTTATTAAAATAGTCTTCGCTATTGGCATTAGCACTTGTCCAAAACGACTCATTCTCACCTTTTAGATTAGCATATGCTAATAAACCTTGTGCTTCCATTTCACCAATCTTGCTCTTTAGATGGTCTTGGAGAGCAACAGTATCAGTTAATGCCCCATTATAATCTGCCAACAATTCAGAATCAAATAGACTTCGCATTTCGCTTACATCTAACCCCTCATCAAATGAATCTAATAAATCTTTAGCTTCTTCAAGATTTTCCAATGCTTCAAGATATGATTTGTTAATATCTTTTAAGTCGGCAGCCCTAGAAGTTTCACCAAATTTACCATTTAGATAAACAACTGCTTCTGAAAGGCTATTTATATCCTCTGGCATATCACCAAATGTAGTTTGCAGATGTTCTAAGACAGTGTTGGCTTCTTCTGAACCTTCTTCCAATGCCCCCATTTCCTCAACCAGAGAATTAATGGAGGTTGTTAAACCTTTTGCTTCCACACCTTCATTCATTGAAGCAGACAATTCTGAAATTTTATTGACTACGCTTTCAACTGCTTCGTTTACTTCTTCTGATTGTTCCATTAGAGATGCGGTATCAAGATATAATTTTAATTCAACACCATAGTCTTCTGAAGCTTGTTCTAATGCTTGTTTAACTGCATTTAATTGATCCATCCAGCCTTTGTATTCAATTGGGTCTGCTTTATCTTTAACACTTGATACTAAACTAAAATATTCTAAATAAAGTTGTGCCATTTGCTCAACTGTTGACTTGCTTTCAGCCAATTGCTTTTGATAAGATTCAGCAGTACCAATTAACTCTTTATTTGCTTGGTCTCCTAGTCTAGCAATTTCATCAGTATAGTGAGTAGCCAATACACTTGCGCTATTTAATTCTTCGAGAGCCTTATCAACTGAATTTCCTAATTGGTCAATTACTGTTCCACTTAACCCCAAGATTCCATCTTTTTCTCTTAATTGTCCTAGTGTATCCAACTGAGCACTATTTGCTTCAATTTCTGCTTGTTTCTCTAATAAAGCAATTCGAGTTTCTAAAGCAATGTTTTCATTCTTTAATAAACCTTCGATACTTGAATAACTTGAAGCGTGTTGAGCTAACTTTTCATTTACTTGTTGAGTTAACTCTTGCTGTTCTTTCCAACTTGCGTTTTCGTCATTGATGGTATTGACCATTTCTTTCATTGAAGAAACATCAACTTTAACACTTTCAAACTTTTCTTGTGCTTGATTATATTCTTGCATTGAAGATTTTAAATCATTTAATTTTGATTGTAATTCTTCAACACTAGGAGTTGCGTTTTTAAATGCTTTATATAGCTCAACTCCAACTTTAACAGCTAGAGTGGCTGCTACTACGGCTAATCCACCCATCGCAACTTTTGCTAAACCAACTTGGAAAGCACTTAACTCAAATGACTTGGATAGTATATTAACCGTTTTCCCTGCTCCACCCATGCTTTCGATCGCAGAGCCTAAGCCAACTACAAAATCACTTATCTTTCCTTGTAGGAAAGCAACTCCTCCTTTGCCTTGAGCATACATTTTTAATTCAATTAAAGCCAATGTTGTTCCCAATGCTGTTAAAGTAGGTATTGCATTATCTTTAATAAATTGAATTAGTGAGGTTACTCCTTGTAAGAATGCATCAGTACCTTTTAAGATACTCTTCATACCTTCATCAGTAAGAATAGTACCATATAAGGCTTCTTTGGTTACTTCTAGTTGACCACGAATACCTTCTAGTGATTCGACACGCACTTGGTTGGCTTCTGCCAATTGTCCACTTGCGTTTTCTGTTGACTCTTGTAATTCAAGTACACGCTCATAGTTGTCCATGAGAGTTTCAAACATTCTGTTACTTTCGTCTTTTTTGACTACTGACCATCCAAAGATGGCGGAGAGAGTTCTTCTTTAAAGTGTCTTCACACTTGACCCTCTCTCACATATTTCATTTTTAGATTATATTATGTGTTCAGACTGTCGCATCATCCGTTCTGGATGTCCTTTCGTTCAGTCGTTCACGGTGTTTATATTCTGGTGAAAGTAAATCCTTTATAAGTTTTTCCATTTCTGCTAGCAACAGAAACTTTTGAGTGTAATAAAGTTGTTCCATATAGGTCTTGCGACTCATTTTCCAATTGTGCAAGACTATCGAAGCTACCAACTTCTATACCATCTTTAAATACTTTTATCTTTTGAATCTTTTTTGCTGATAAAGTCAATGCCCTTTTGTCACGTTCTTCGTTTAATTTATCTTCGTGTATCTCTTTATCATAATCGATTATTCCATATTTAGCCCCAACTTTTATGGCTCTTGCCACAACCGTTCTTGAAATTCCAAGTTCTTTCCCGATTTCAGTAAATGACTTATAAGGGTTTTGTTTCCAATAATCCCAAATCATTTGTTTTTCGTTTGACTTGGTTCTTTCAATAATGTTGTTCCAATCTAAAGATTCCAAATTAAAATATTTAGATAGTTCAGAATTGATGATATTTTCTTTTATAAATGTCTCATCCGAGTATCTGCAATCTATAACAACATAATGCTCGATTCCATTGTTTTTAGCTAAGTTGTGTTTATATTCATCATTGGCTTTAACATCCTCTAGTTTACCATATGCTGTATCCTTATAATGTTGTCCCCCATGTGTTTCAATTATCATGTTTAGAGAAGGAATATAAAAGTCATATCTCTTTGTTTCACACCAATCGAAGTCCAAATTACTCAGTTGTGTTATAAAAGATACTCCTAGTTCATTTAAGACGGACGACATAAATCTTTCTGTTAAAGGTTTTGTTTGGCTACAACATTCACACGATAAACCTCTGTGATTTAATGAAGCAACCTTTAAGCTTTTTGATTGTTTTGTCCTACATAGAGGGCATACGAAGTGTACTCTTTTTGAACTATTTGGAGTGTATAATTTTGCTTCATTATACCCGCCTTCAAAGTAATCAATCATCCAATGGGTTTCCTCCTTTGCCACAATTGAGTTAATATGCTCTGACACGACTCTAGGAGGTACACAACAACAAGGACAATTAGTACCCGTTTTTGCTGAATACAGATCCATTAGCGATTCATACCCACAGGTTTTACACGTATAGTGACATTTATATTTCCTGTCTTTTACAATATAATTAATTATTAAATTATCATTTGCTAGTTTTCTTACTTCTTCTAATCGTTTTTCCATACTTATTCCTCCCAAGAGGAGATACTTCACCATTTATAAACTTCCGCCTTGTTACCCATCTCTGGGCTTCCAAGTCAATTAGAAAGGATTTTTCTCACTCCATATCCCTATGGAGGGCTACTTCCATTTAATAGCTTCGTCGGTTAGTTCCAGCTAACATCGACGCTACATACCCTCGTGTACTATCACTTAACGTATCCCATTTACTAGCTACATCACCTAAAATATCTTCAATATCTCGTAGGTCTCCACCACCCTCTCGAATGGTAACCCCAATTTGATTTAATGCTTTTTCTGCATTTGCAATTACTAAATCTGCGTCTTCAATAGAACCATCTAATTCTTCGATGGCTTGTTTCTGTTGGAGAGTTCTTGCAGTACATTTCTGTTACTTTCACTCGTTTTGAGCTACTGACTATCTGATAGCAGATAGCGGAGATGGAGCTTCTTTAGGTCATTATTCCAGACCGCCCACCTCTCTATACCTTCATTTTTAGATTATTCGTATAGTTCAGACTGTCGCTTCCACTGTTCTAGTGGTCTATTCACTCAGTCGTTCAAGCTGTATTTAAACTTGCTCCCTGTCACCTATCCCTAGGCTTCCAAGTTAATCAGAATAGATTTTATTGCCCCTATGTCCCCATAGGGCGATGACTACCACTTAATCATCCTTAGTGCTGCCCCAACTTCTGAACTTTACATTTACCATAAGACGCTACTCTTATGATGTGCATACGCACCTCATGCTTTCGCATGAGAATAGACTATATCACTACCCATCGTGGGTATCCTCCATTTCCACACTCAATCGCTTAGTGTGTACGAGTTGCCACTCTAGTCGTTGAAGTTTCCTCTGTTCGAGGCTTACCTGCTGATTGTCAATTGTCCAAGCACTTAGGATTTAACCTTATGCCATCTCATTCATTTTTTCTACTTTCATCACCTTCACGCTTAAAGCTATTCGCTTTTACGTTGTGGTTGAATGAGCTTTATGAGTTTCCAGCATTTAGAAGGATTTTCCTTGCTCCTTATAAACAAGGCGGGCTACATTTACCCGTAGCATTCATACTTTCTGCCAATGCACCAGTTACAGACATATACCATTCCATTGATCCACCAGCATTCTTAACTACTGAACCTGCATCATCAATAGCACTAGCCATCTCTTGAATACCCTTAATGTTATCAATCGTTAATTCATTTGAAATAGCAATTAAGTTATCACCCAAATAGTTAATTGCATTAGATACACTACCAGTTACCCCATTAATCTCTTTATCCAATAATTGATATTGGTTAATAATCGAGTTGATTACAGAGGTTGTTTGGTCTGCATCCCATCGAGTGATATTTTGCAACATGGCAGTACCAGATAACTTCTCGGTTACCGCACTAATATCCTCTCCGGCAGTTGCGTAAATTTTAACCATGTCCAATACAGATGTAGTTGCAATACCATTAGCACGAGCAATCTCCATAGCGTCTTGTGTCCATTTTCCGAATTCTTCTCGTGAAATATCCATTGAAATAGCAACATCTGTGTAGGCTGCGTCCAATTCATAAGTATACTCAATAGCTTCTTGGAAGTATTGCTTCATTTGGTGTAATACTAACTGTAAAGAAGCATATCTTAATACTAAGTTTTGAATTGTACCGCCAAGTCGCTCATAAGCATCTGAAATTCGGTCAATTTCCCTATCTTGCATTAAGCGTTGTTGAGTCACCAATTCATCTCTAAATTCAGAGAATTGTTGATTAGCACCTTCTGCACTATAAGCTACGATTTTCATTGAATTAGCCAAGTCATTGAATGCTGTTTGTTGTTGAGCAGTCATAGTTTTGAATTCTCTGCTCGTTTGAATCTGCTTGATTTGAGCATTAATATCTTCTTGTCTTGACTTAATCAACTTTTGCAATTCTTGATTATTCTTAGCTATCTCTTTTTGATCTCCAACTTTACTAGCTAATTGACCTGCTAGGTTGGTCACTTCTGCCAATTCACGACTGTCATTATTTAAGGCTTGACCCCACATTTGTAATTCTGCACGAATTTCAGCCGCTTGTAAATTGACTTGTCGTAAACTCTCACCAGACTGACCTAATTGATTAATTTGTTGAATAATCTGCTCAACTGGTAATAACCCTTGAAGTCCTTTGCTATCTGCTTTAAGAGTTAAATTATTTAAAGCGTTGTTTAATCTGTCTTGTACTAGTTGAACCTGTCTTTCTAAAGCAGGTGCTAAACCGCCAGTTCCACCCTTGCCTCCATTACCACCAGTGCCTTCGCCATACTTAATTTTGACTTCAACCTCTGAATTTTGTAGCTTCTGAATAAAGCTATTAAACTCTTCCAAGGCTTTAGTTTGGTCAATCTTTAAGGCAAACTTTGACAACTCGGTAGCTTTACCCATAAAGGATTTCAACTCTTTTAGCGATTCGGCTTCATCGGGCTTTAACGTGTAACTAAATCCAATTGCCATTTTGTGTCTCCACTTCCTTTCTTTGAAAAGCGAAAAAAGAAAGGGGAAAGACACTTAGCAATCAGACTCCCAGTGTCTTAATTTACGTGTCTCCCCCCTTAGTTTAATTTCCAGCCTTTTCGCTTCATTTGTTTATTGATGATTGATTTTAAAGTGGTATCATCTTCCACTAAGATTTTCATATATGTATAGAAGTCACGAGGGAAAGTACCCATTCTTGAAATTGCTCCGTATTCATAGAAGTTCTTTCCATCTGCTAAACCTGTGACAATACCCTCGTCAATATAAAATGCTCTACCAACACCTCTAGTCATATTCTTCATGAATACTCGAATACCATCAGTGTCAATACGCACACTATAATTGTAGTTGTTTGGGTCTTTCAACCCTCCATCTTCACCACGTCTTTCATATGACGCAGGATCGTATCTATCATATACTTCTTCTTGTACTGATTGTTGCATTAGTTTAGCAAAGTGATTCTCACATTCTTTACTGCTAAGCACACTGTATAAATCTTTAAGGAATTGATTGACAATCATGGTATTGAATTTTTTCAAATCTTGTTGACTTGCCATAATTATCCCTCAATTAACTTTAATTTTTCTTCTAATGCTTTCATTTGCTCTTTTAATTCATCGGCTTCTTGTTTCTTAATCTTAGCCTTTTCTTCCTCTTCTTTAAATTTAGCTTGTGCTTCATTTAATAAAGGATTTTTAATTGAATCTGGTAAGCTTGCAATTGCATCAAGTTCTTTAATTTGTTTCTTAACTAAATCTAATGTAATGACATTACACTCTAAAGCAATCAACTCTAACATTTCATCTGGGTTGTTAATTAATTCTAATGCTTCTTCATCTGTAACGTCTAATTCGATATTGGTTAATAACTTGATACATTCTAATACTGATAATCCATTCATTGTTAAATTACCACTTTGTTCTTCTAACTTTGATAAAATAGTTTGACGTTGTTCAGATGTTGGATTATACATTAATACGCAATCTTCACCATCTTTAACCATCTTATCAATCTTGTCTTGTTTATATGTTACTTTTGCCTTGCTATCTAAGTAGTAGAAAGCACAACGAATACCTTTAAACTTCATAGAACTTAATTTCATAGTATCAATCCTTTCGATTAAGCTTCAAATTGGTCATTATTAATTAATGACATTAGACTACCCTCAACCTAAGTCGAGAGTAGAAAATACCATTAATATTAGCAAGTAGGTGCATTATATGGTAGGTAAACAACGTAACCCAAGTCACCACATTCTCCATTTGCTAAAGCAGTGAATGTGTATGAAGCAGTTGTTTCAGAGATTTCCGCTGAACCAGATAATGAGAAGTTTTCATCAGGTGAAGCAACTGGGATGATAGTTTGTTTAACACCAATGATTTGCATATTTTCCCCATTATAAACATCTTCTTCCAGGACAACTGCCACATTGTCAGCAAATTTTGTACTATTGATTTTAAAGAATCCTTCAGTTTGTGCATCATATTCGTAACCACCCAATAAAACTTTTGTTCCGTTACCAATTTCAGCACCAGCGACCCCACCAGGGTTTGCTACTTTAAGAACTAATTTTTTATCTCCACCATTCCATTCGCCAACTAAAGCATCACCAGTTTCCGCATTCACACAAGGGATCTCATTTGGTTTTTTAGGTGTAGGATTATCTTGTGTTGAACCATCTAATAATAATCCGTCTGTTGTGTATGAAACTTCTTTTGGCATCATGTAAGCAGACATTGTTCCTTCTGTAATTTTCCCTCCAGAAATAAGCGCTTGCATTTCTTTGGTTTGTTGTAAATCTTCTAAAGTTACACTTAACCCTTTGTTTGTTTTTAAGCGACCGATAATTTTATTTCCACGTCCACCACGTAAGTCTGTAACATCTACAGATTGTTCGATAGTGTGAGATGATAATGAAGCAGAATACATTTGTACTCCAGTTTCAAGGCTAATGATTAAAGCATCTGCAACACCTAATAACATTGGTTTAGTCATCTGCATCTTCCTTTCTTTAGTCAGATTACACCTTTAAGGTGCTTTATATTATTAAAGCCTTTGGGCTCTAATCTCCTAATTTTCCTTTGTCTTGTCTAAACATCTTCTCGAATGAGAACGGATTATCATGTACTTCCAATTCCTCTGAGAAGTTGACAATAGGAATATTTTTACCATGTGGTCTGCATATGTTATATATCATAGCAGTATGTTCCCTACTTAAAGTTGCATATTGGACTTTGAGTTGGTAATATGTATATGTATCCAAGTCAATCTGAAATCTTGAAGAGTTGAGTACCAACATTGATTCAATGTTTGTATTTCCACCTTCTCGATTGGCTTTTTCAATTTTCTTCTGAATAGCCCTATCCAAGCGTTTTTGAGATCGTTCATCTGCACCAATTAAGGGGTCATGAAGAAACGATTGTTCCATCATGATTTCACGAATCTCAGCGTAGTTATCACGATTAACCACATGGTCGGCAACTAATTTACCGTCTACAATTTCATAATCTCCTACTGCAATCATCACGCTATGAATATCTATATCATTTGGCTTGGTTTTTACAAATACCTTGCTAGGTTGTCTAAATGCCATGCTAAACATCTTTTCGATTTCTTCGATACCGTTGGGTTCATTTAAAGCAACCAGCATGACGTAATCTAGCAATTTCCATTCATCACCTAGTTTTAATCGTCTACGCAACAAGTCCTCACAGATTGTCAAATACTTACCTGCAATGGGAATATACTCATCCCAATCAAGCAAACGTATACAATAAGGACTAATACCAATTGAGGTATCAATAGGGTAGTTAAGGTAGTATTTCATATAATTTTCTTTACCCATAGTTCTCCTCCTTTGGATAAACTATTTAAAGAATTAGAATTTCATATCTTTAGTACCAACAACTCGTACTCGAATAGGGACTGTTAATACTCCTATTTCAGAGTTGTTAGCTAATTTTCCATTGATAATATCATTAGTCATAGTAAACGTGATATTACCCAATTCTTTGATGTACTCACAACTTGGTGACATTCCATCTATATTATCTTCCAACCAACTAGCTATTTCCCAAGGTCTACTCTTGAAATCTGCCAATGGCTCTACTGGTAGAGGATAACAAATTTGCACCTTGAAATAGTAATCCAAGTTGATTGTATTGTAAACTGGTACAACATCAGAGCAATAAACAAAGATAGTCATACGCTTATCAGTGAGTATACTATCTGTAAATCGTTGAGGAATAATGACTTGCTTTTCTGCACCTTTGCTGATTTTCTTATCCCTTACTGCATCAATCAATAGGGAATCAAATAACTCTGGTTGTTCCACAAATTCATTATTATAATCCAATGCAACATCATCATAAGGTGACAATGATAAATAGCGACATAATCTACGGATTTCTTGCGTATCCAATGCTTCACAAATTGCTCGTGTTAGCAATGGAACACGTCTTAATCTATTTGTGTGTTTTAATGTAGCCATATCTATTTCCCCTCTCTTACAATGATATTAACACTTGTCTTTTGACCATATTGGTCTTCAACGGTTACTTTATGTACTCCAACTGTAGTTGCTTTTAATCCCAATTGCAATTGATCTTGAGATAAATCTAAAACGTCAATTCCATTTGACACCTCATGTTTAACAATAGGTACATTTGAAATCACTGCAAATGGTTTATCTTTAATTTGGTAAGTATCACAAGTGAGGATCGGAATTGGTTTACCGTCAATAACCTCACCAGTGTTTTCAACATATGAACCATCAATCAAGTCTGAATAGTCAATCTCCACTTCATTGTAAGCATACTCTCCATCTAAATGAGTTTTCTCATCCTCTGTCAAGGTGATTGCAAACATTCCAGGAGTTGACGTATCATCCATATTTGTGATTGTATAATAATAAGTAACTTCTTCGTCACCTAAAGCAATTCGATAGTTTTTGTGACTTTGAAATAGTCTAACTGTATATTTATTACGCTGAATGTAAAACTTGTTTCGATTATCAATCAAGTTCATCAAGTCTGCGTCAACTTTACCTTTTGCTGAATAACTTGTATTGGAACTTGAAATAGGGAACTCAAAAGGACAACCTTTTAGCTTTAATTTGTGGTTACACACATAAGCCTTATAGGTTGGCATAACTTCTTGATTTCCTAAAGTTCGACCGCTAACAAGAATTGTCACGTCATCGTACTTTAGATATGTTCCTACATTTAACTCAACATAAGGATGAGTTGCCAATTTCTTCTCTGTTGGTGATAGAGCGTGTTTGACTAGAATCTCAAAATCTTCCCACTTTTCAGTGTTTTTGTCATAATCTTGACGAGTTTGTTTCTTAGCCAACTTATATCCATCTGCAAGAGGGAAGGCAATAGCATTAACAGCGTCTTGTTGTCGTCTACGAGCTTGTGCAGTCGCACTAGGATTCAAGTTTGAATTTAATGTTTTTAAATATCGTTGATAAGGACTAGCCACGTCTATTCACTTCCTTACGTAAAGAAGCATATTCCATACGTGTGTCATAATCTAAGATTGCTTGATTTAGGCGAGTCTCTGCTTCATTATGTAACTTGATATAGGTGGTAAGCCTGTTAGCACCTGAAAATTGCGTAAAGTCGGTCGATGATAATTGCGCCATTAGCAATTCACTACTATACACATATGGGTTGAGCCAAGCAATTACAGTAGCATAGCCCAAAATCAAGTTTTCAACACCTGTCAACCTACGAGTGAATGTATCTGTTAATGCAATTTCAACATCTTCCAAACATCCTTTTAATTGGACAGAAGATAGAGCAATTTGTAAGTTATCTTGAAATATCTCGTATGCTTCTTCCTCTGTCATAGTTAAGGCTTCATAGTCTTTCATTAGTCTGAGAAATACAGACCAAACACCTTCCATAATATCAACTCCTTTTTATTGGGAGTTAATCATTGTCCTTTTTAAAATTACACTTTAAGATTTTCTCAAAGTCTGTAATAGTATGGAAGTTAGTTAACTCACCTTTTTTAATTTTCTCTTGTACGATTGAAGCAATGTCTTTAGCTAAAGTAGTGTCTTTACTTTTAGTAACAATCTCTTTAACTTTCTCAACATCAACTTCATTAATGTTGCTTTCTAATTCATTTAAAATATATAAATGCTCATAAATTGATTCTAAATGTAAACAAGTTACTAAATCATCAATTAATTGTTCGTCATTATCTTCTTCATCAATTCCCACCCAAGGTGAAGTCAACCAAATTTCTGGCATATTTAATACATCTTCAACTGGTACTGCTTGTACATCACCCATGTAATTCCACACATATGAATATCCATTACGACCAATATATGAGCATGAACCAGGTACAGTTGATACTAAGAATACATCAGTATCTTTGTACTTACGACGTAATTGTGCTTTAGTAACACCTTTTGATTTCCCACTTGTCTTACGAACACGACTTTCCTTTGGTTCTTCCTCAATAGTTTGAGTAGGTGCTACTTGTTGTTGCATCATACCATTGATGATAGCTTGTTGTTGTGCCATCATTTGTTGCATTTGTGCCATCTGTTGCATCATCATTTCCATTTGTGTCATAGGCATTGATTGATCTTGCATAGCAACAGTAACCGTCTCTTCTTTTGGTTCTGCTTTAGCTTTGGGAGAAGTAGGTTTTTTAGTAGTTGATTTACGAGGTTTTTTAACCTCTGATTTTTCTACTGTTTCAGACATTCAAATCATTCCTTTCAAATTTAACTACTTTGGCAATTCATAATTACGCCATTTATCCATTAAAACTTTAAATAATTCGTCATTCTTGAACACAATACCAATTTTCTTAGTTTCTTTGTGTTTCTTAAATCCAAGCACGATTCCTCCATTTTTAACTAGAGCATTCGCTTGGTCAATGTTGTAAATTACTACAACCTGTGGCTTATTCATAATCTCACCACCTTTCTCATGCCAAAAAATTATATGGCATAATCTTCATAATAGGAGAATTGCATACCTTTTGTGCTTTTTTGCTTACCTTTGCAGCATCTAATAATGCTCGCATGGTCTAAGCCTAATTCTCTTGAACATTCTCTAGCACCTTTGTATATGGTATTGGTATTTAAACAAATAATTCTTGTATCAAGTTTTCTCTTTGATTGTCCAATTATCTTTGTTTCATCTCTAATGTTTCCAACTTTTATATATTCATCTAAATACATAAATTGAAAACCTTTATGATGAATTGCACCGCCTCGGCAACATTTTGATACCTCGTTTTGTGTCAAATTCATAACTCTAGCACATTGTCTTGTTCCATTAAATATCTCCCCAGTAGTAGTGCATATAACTTTTCTGTATCGTCCACTACCAGCCCCTTTTGATAAACCTCCGCCTATAGTTTTGTTATACCCAAACTCATTTTCATTTGTTCTATACAGTGCTATTAGTAATTTTTCCGCATTATCTAACTCTTCTTTAGAATAGCAAATTTGAAATTCCTCAATAATATTGAAGTTTTCAATTCCGTACTTTTCGATTGCTCTCTTTAAGTGACTGTTATGAGTATTTGAAGATAAGTCATTAAAATATCTTTTTTCGAAGCTGATTGTTGTTTGACCAACATATATCTTATTATTGATGCTATTTATGATTAAATAAATAACGCCATATCTCTCTTTCAAAAATGTTCCTCCCTTGTATTTTAGATAATTAAAAAAGCACTCATTAATAGTGCTTTTCTTGTAATCAATTAGCTATAAGGATGGTTCTTGGAGTGCTTGATATTGATATCTACACACTTCATTGTTTTTTTGCTATCGTTTTAAACTGATAAGCAGTATCACTATATGAAATAGGTCTAGTATGTATTATTTTTTGTTGAAAGTATCTTCAAAATTTTCATTTATCATCTCATGCTGTGAGGTAACTACATATAGCATTAATAATGTATTGATAATTACCAAACACATTAGAGGTGACCAAAATGTAATGTCGTTAAATAGCACCAATAAGAGTACAAATGGAGTCATGATTGCGTATTCAATTCCAGTCAAGAGGAATACTCCCAATAAGAATACTAACAAGAAATAACCAATTCGGTATAAATTAACCTTCATATTCTTCACCTCTTTGTAATTCATGACATTTAATAACTGACTTCATCAAACAAGCAGTTGTAATCGACCCAACTCCTTGACGACACTGACCGACAGGAGTTAATGATACGGTATCGTTACATACCTCTGCTAGAGATTCTTCATCCCAGTCACCAACCAATTTACCATCAACATAATTAATTCCACAGTCAATGATTAATTGATATTCGTCTGAGCAATCGTTAGCATTAAAATGTTTAGCCTTCCCGATTCCAGTGATTAAAATATCTGACTTAATCATTGGCACGTGTAAATCTCGTGTCTTACTGTGGCATAGCGTAACTGTGGCATTATGATTAGTTAATAATGCTTGGAGAGGTTGACCAATTAATTTTGATCTGTTCACCACTGTCACATTCAACCCTGATAAATCTTCACCAAAGGCTTTCTTAATTACATGGTAACAAGCATTGGCAGTAGCAGGGATAATAGCATCTTTATTCCCTTGTGTCAACATTCCCATATTCATTGAAGTTAATCCATCAACATCTTTATACTGAGGAATATAGCCAATCAACTTGTTTTCATCTAAATGTTTAGGGATTGGCAATTGTAACATAATTGCACCTTGTTTTTCTTGTGCAATATTCATAATTGCTAATTCAACCTCTTGTTGAATCATATCACCATCTAAGTGATAATGATGTGCTTCGATCCCCACTTCCTTAGCAGTTTTGATTTTATTATTTATGTATGTTTCACTTGCTTTATCTTCACCAATACTGATAATATGTATTTGAGGTGTGTAATCAAGTTGCTCAACTTGTGCCTTAACCTCTGCTAGAATTTCCTCTCGAATTGCTTTACAATCTACAATTTTCATATTCTCTCCCCTTATAAGTTCATATTACAAGTGTATAAAAGTCCTTCGCTAAATGACTCAATAGTAAAATGGTGATGTTCAGTATAATAATCCGAGAAAGCCATTGATATTTGCCAACTATCTTCCTCTTTCGCTTTAACAATATCTGCACTTCCATCTTGTATAATACATTCACTTTCAAATTCTTCGATTAATCGACCAACAGATAGGCGAGCATTGTCAATATCATCAAAAATGCCAATTAGTCTTGAATGTGATAATCCGTCATATTTATTCTCTACTGAATGAAATACAGCATAGCGTGGATTCTTTAGTCGTGATGTATATACGTGGTCAATATTTAGCATATTATTCACCACTCTTTTCTTTAGCTAACTTGGCAACAAGGTTAAGAATATCCAACGTAACAATACAACCAAGCATAAAAACAAATACGGTAAAGAATAGTATTTGAGTTAAGCTTATACTTTCATAAATAGAAATGTGGTAAATTATATCCATGATTGCAAAGATATAGAATAGGACATTTAGTAGTCTTTTCATATTATTTACTCCCTTCGGTTGAGTGTTTAATAATAAACTCAGCAACATCCCATGTTACAGTAGAGCCAAACATAAATGCAAATACTGTGAACAAAATCATTTCAACTAAATCGAAACTTTGATAGTTAGAGATTTCATAAATTGTAAACGAAATGAGAAGAATGTAGAATAAGACATTTAGAATTTTCTTCATATTACTCACACACCTCACAACCATTTGCAATTAAGAACTCTTTAAATAAAGGAAGTTTCTCTACTAATTCATCGCAAAACTGACGCCACTCGTGTAAACGGTGGTTGTGACGTTGAGACCACATATTCATAAGTTGAAGATAATTTGTTGTAATACGACCTGTCATTTCCAATCCAGCAGGTGTTGAATATAATAGTTTTAAATAGTCCTCTTTGTCTTTTGTTGTAAGATAAACCTCTTGTAACTCTTTTAAACGCTCGATAATTTGAGGGTCTACATATTCATTAAATGCTTCGTCCAAATCAAATTTACTAATACGGTGCATTGTAGACATTCCGGTAATAATATCCGCAAAGTGATAACGTTGGAATTCAATCCATGCTTTATTTGTAAAGGTAATATCCATATTAACAACAATTCCTTTAGCAAATGAACAGTGTCCACTATTTAGAGGAGCTTTCGCTAATTTTAAAGCACGTTTCAAGTGTCTGCTGTAATCTTCTTCATTGTTTATATAAGCATCTATTGAATCTAGCGCTTCCTTTTTTACTGTTTTTTCACTATACTCTTCAATCATGGCGTAACCACTTGCAACAAGCGTTTCCTCTAAATCGTAAACTTTGTAATTTGTAATAATATCTTTTTTCATATTGGTTCTCTCCTTCAAATTCAAATATTATTCAGATTTCTTCTTGCGAGATTTCTTAGGTGTTTTTTCAACAACCTCTTCTGTCTCAACTACCTCCTCAGTAACTTCAACTTCTTCAACAGTTTCTTCTTTAACAACTTCAACCACTTCTTCAATAGTGATTTTCTTGATTGGTTCAAAACATGAACTTCCCATTTTAGTGATACGTTTATCACCAGTGTGTGGATTAATCCAGTAGAATTTATCTAATGCAACTCCAATACACTCGACAACATCTCCTAAATATAAACCATAACCACAAGTACATCCTTTGAATTTAAGTTTATCCCCTTTTTTAACTGAATAAAAGTTTGACATGGTTATCACTTCCTTTCTTAGAATCGGTGTGGTGGTCAATCACCACATTTATGATTATATACTAAAGATTGATAAAAGTAAACCTATTTTTGAAATAAATTGAATTTTTAATAATTTACTAATTGAGAGATACGAATAAATCGTACCTCTTGTTAATAAAATATTATGGATGAGAAACGAATGCTCCGATGGCAGAACCTACGATAACGTTTGCTCCCGCCGTCCACCTAACTGCCAATTCTAAAACGTCATCTACACGAGCAATAGAAGATTCGTCAATCGAAATAAGTTCAGGCTCAACTACAAGCTTCACCATTTTTTCTTCAACGTTAGGAATGATGTATACAGTTTTATCGTCTAAAACTTTTTCTTGTAACGCTGCACCAGATTTGAAGTTGTTTGGCAATTCTAAACATGTGTGACCATGCCAGAATCCTACACGTCCTGTTTTGTAGATTTCGTTACGCACATCGTTAGATTGTAAGTAATCAATACTGTCATCTTGAGTTAACACTTCTAAAGCTAATTCAGTACCAACTAAAGTTACAGAAGAAGCCCCTGAAATCATTTTTACGTTACGGATTTTTTCTTTGATTGCAGTTGCATTGTAAGTCCCACGATGAACGAACTCAGAAGGTAAAGCATTAACTACATCAGTGAATGCTTTATAGCACATTTCAGCAATGTCACGCTCCATAGCTTCATATAAAGCTTGAACGAATTTGCCCCATCCAGTACGACGAGTCATGATACGAGCGATATGTTCGTAAACTTTAGCTCCACGAGTTTGAGTTTCAACTGTTAACTCATATCCTTCATCGAAACGTTGACGGTCTAAAGCGACTTTACCATCTTTAGAGATACGAGAAACTACAACTTCTTGTTTAGACTCAATGTAGAATACAGTTTTGTCTCCACGAGCTTGAGAACGAGTTTCAACGAAACGCTCGAAGAATGGGTTTTTCCAAGATTCGTGAATAATTCCTTCACGTAAAACTTCTTCAATAATAGCGAATACTCCTAAACGAGCATCTTCACGACGGAAAGCTAAAATATAATCTTCAACTGTTGAATTTTCGTTAGTTCCAATGATAGAATGGAAAGCGTTTGTAATAGCTTCTTCTGGTGTAAATACTTTATCTGCTGAGAAGTTAGCAGGTACTTGAACTTCACCTTTATAGTTTGCAACCATGAATTTTGCTAATTCTTGTTTAGTAAATTTCATATGTATATTCCTCCTTTAAATACGCCAATCACAGTGGATTAGGCAATTACCTCTAATTTAATTTTTAAACCAGCTGTTGGTAATAAGGTTGCTGGATTACCTGGTTGACCTGGAGCGTTGATAGGAGCATTTTTACCTAAAACAACTGGGCAGAACATAGGAGTGATAGATACTACTCGGAATGCTGAGTCTGTGTTGTCTGTACCTTTCTCAAGTTTTTCACTATCTTGCTTAAATTTTACATAATGTCCAACTTGAAGTTGAGTAGGGTTATCAAAATAGCTATCTGAATATTCGATGCGATCTAATTTATTTAATTGGTAAGCAGTGTAAGTTACATTTTCTTCTAATTTGAAATCACTGATTTGGTCATTGATTCGACTGTATTGCTCAACACGAATTTCAGGAGCAACAACAATCCATTTTCCAATTACTGAATCGACACCCGGCCCAGCAGTCCCTTGGAATTGAGTTGCTTTGTGAACATGGTCATAATCACGTCCATAACGTACAGCACCACCACCACCGATTAATTGTCCTTCTAAAGTATCTCCTAATTCAACAATTGTTCCATTAGGGAAAGTTTTTGCATCTACAACACCATGAGTGCGTTCAAACATAACTGTTTGAGGACGACCATTTTTCATTTCTTTAATGTTTGATGTATTACACATATATGCCATAAAGACATTCCTCCTTTAATTTACATTTTTATATTCATCATCACATTACTTCATTAAGAAGTTGGCAAACTTAAAGTTAGGCAACTCTTCATTTGAAGTAGGTGTGGTAATGTTTAATTTAGGTTTGATTTGTTGTTTTTGCGTTTTACGATTTTGACGAGCAATACGACCTGCGATAATATAAAGTTTATCTTCTAAGGCTTTAGGAGTTAAGCCACCTAAATTCTCAACTAACTCTTTATATTCGTCAGTGTCTTGTAAATCGTTGAATTGATCTAATACAGTTTGACGTTCTGCATCTAACTTGTCTTTTTCAATTTGTGATTTATATTGTTTTAACTCGTCTAATTCTTGTTGTAATGCAGACATTTTTGATTGCATATCATCTTGAGCTTGCTGTAATTGAGTTGTTAAATCATCTCGCTCTTTTGTTAATTCAACAATAGTGCGTGATAACTCAGCTTCCATTTCCTCAAACTTAGCTTTATAGTCCACATCATCAACTTTAGTTTTATCAACCTCTGTCTCATTGTTAGCTACAACATTGTCTTGTGTAGGTTCAACTACTTGAGGTTCTTGCCCTTCATTTTCAACAACAGTTTGATTTTCTGTTGTTTGAACTTGATTATCTTCTGGCATGGTATTTCCTCCGTTTTCAAATTGATTTAATTCAAACATCATTTGTTGGTAATCATCACCATCTTTGGCAAATACTAAATTAGCTTCACCAAACGCTGGGTTGACACCAACTCCCAAAACAGTAACGGCAGTAAAGTAGAAATCTTCTACCTCAACACTTCCATCTTTAGCACGTTTTGGGCGATTCATCATGACTTCCATTGAAACGTTAAGGTCTCGATGTTTCTTAATAAAGTCATATTCACGTTTTTGACGTTTCCATAATAAAACCTCTGAACATAAATACTCTTTAGTTTCACCATCAACCTCAACTTCTTCAATCCATTGTTGACAACTCTCTGCAATAACACCAATACCATAAGTCAACGCATTACCGTCATCTTCAAATTCATGAGATTTCAAGTTTTTCGTATTTCTATCGTATTGAGTTACTAAAGGGATATTCTTCAACGTTGGCAATGCTTTCATTGTACCATCATGTGAGAATTTAGCACCGTTATGAGCCTTTGAACCAATAGCCATAATTCTTAATCGTGCTTTATGAAAAGAGGGATTAAGCGTAGATTCAAAGTCTGAAAATGTAGCCAATGTTGTAAACTTCAATTTTTGATCCTTCATCTACTCTCACCCCCTTTCAAATCACGAATTATATTCTTCATTAGTTCCTGCCTCTTGATTTCTAATAGTGTTATCACTATCTGAATCTTCCACAGTAGGAGCACCACCTGAATCAGATGAGCTTGTTTGTGTATATGAAGAGGTCATTGGAATAAACTTGTTAGGTATATCAAGAATGTCATTTTGAATGTAATTCATTGCCATCATTTCTTGTTGGTTCATTCCTAAGATGGCACTAATATGAGCTTGAACTGGTTGACCATATTGCCCAGCTTTCATATACATATCAAAGACTTCTTGTTGGTTGAAACGAGTAACATCTAATAATTGCACTCGGAAGTTTCCTTTATGCTTGTAGACATACTTACGAGTTACCCAAGTTTCGATTTGTCGATTAAGCTGAAAGATGACAGATTCATCAACTTTGATTGAATACTTTAAGGCAGTAGTTGAATCACTATTGAATAACAAGCGACTAATACCTAAAGCATCGTATAATTGGTCTGTTGCTTCTTTAATTTTGTTTCGACTGTTTGATGTGCCATCAGAGAATTTGATAGCTTCCCATTCCATAGGTGAGTAGAAGATACCGATTGATTCTGCGATTGCATCACGAGCCAACTCATAGAACATGGTAGCCGTACTCATTTTGATAGCAAACGCATCTGGTCGCTCTTGTTTGGCACTCTCAAATCGTGGAATTTTAAATCCAATTAATTTATAGTTGGCTTGTTCTTCTGCCACTTTTGCTAACGCTTTATAATCCTCAATGTTTTGCACATCATTATAAATACTTGCATAAGGTGGATAGCAATAATCCAACTCTTCTTTCAACTTGATACAAATTGATTTTTCAGCAGGAATATCAACCCAACGTTTACGTGCATCTTTTTTATAAGCATTGTAAGCCTTGGTGAAGAATCCTGGGATATATTGGTCAAATTCTTCAAGTAGGGAAATATTGACATCAAAGTTTTCTTTCTTTGTGAAGAATGACATATCCATTTGGAAGATGAAACTTCCATATTCAACCCCACTGATTCGACAATAGTCTGGGTCTAATGATTTAATTGAATATCCAGTAGCATCATCATCACCTTCGAATTCAATCCCATAGAATACATCAAATCGTAAGCAAGTACGATATACTTGAATTAAATTCTTAGGTAAATTTAATTTGGTTAAGTAATCAATTGCTTTCTCGTATTGCACTTTTAATGTACCTAAATTTGTACGAGTTGGGATGACTACAGGTGAGATAACTGGAATGCTTGATAAGTAATTTACCACACGTTGGTAAATTTGACTTGTATTTTCTAAATATCGTGCCAAATCACGTAGCTCTTTTTCATGGTGACGAGGGTCACGTAAGAATTGTGCAACTTTCTCAGGCGGGAATCCTTGATAGTTTTGTCTAGCAGACATTGAAATCCATGAATCTTGACGAGATACATGATTGTTTAAATTTAAACGTTTTGCAAATGTTAAAAGATCACGATTATAATCCTGCTCACTGTAATCTGGGTTTGTATCCCAATTGAATAAACCTTCAATGATTTCTTCTCTTTGTTTCTGTTCCATAGTCTCTCCTCCTCTCTATCTAATTTTTGGTTTGCGAATCATACCTCTTAAAACTGACATAATATCTTCTTCCTCTTCTTCATGTGAAGAGTTGCATTCGCTCATTATGTACCATAGATTATAGAGTAAACTAGAATAAATATCCTTGTCCATACGAACAAGTTGCCCAACTTTTAATTTATTGCTACTTGGTATTTGTTCAACAGTTAGGTTTTGCACTTCTGCAATAAGGTTTTCAGTTCGTAAGTAAGGTAAAACTTCACTTATCATATAATCTTCATCTGATATTCCAGCAGCTTGATAAACGTCAAATTGCTCAAGCAATCTCAATAATTTGGTTTCGACGCAACTAATGAAATTAACTATCATCTCACTATTATTCTTTTGTGCTTGAATACCATAGACCAATCGTTTGGCATATTGGTAGCTTGAACGAATTTCAAGATTCATGCTATCAAGAGGCTCTAATTCTTCTCCATCGTCGAGAATTTGTGAATCTAATAAATAATCCAACAATCCGACTCCAAGTCCATTTATATCAACGATTAGTGCTTGTGCATTATAGATTTTTACTAGCTTTTTGCAAATGATTGATTGCTCCCTAAAGTTCATACCATTGGGTAGTTTAATGATGTTCACTGCTTGAATTTGCCTAACTTTTTGCCTAGCATCTCTCAATACTTTCAATACAGTGATAGCACTAGCATTATTAGATGATTTAGCACTTCGAGCAACGTCTATTGAAATATAATATTCTCCACCCTTAACCGCTTTCATTTCTGGCTTAGCTAAGGTTTGTAATTCTTTGAATTTTTCCATATCAACAATACATGACCCATTTGTTACTGCCCAACGTGAGCCATAGTTGAAATTAAACATTAACTGTCCAATTCTGTCAATTTCCAACTCAATTTCTTCTTGTGGTTTATCACGTTTGAATTTTGAAGCTAAGCGATAACTGGCACCAAATACGAAGGCATTGTTGCAATTCGCCATGTCCAATACTAATTGCCTACAAAAATCATAGGCTTCGTTTTTATAGTAAGCAGTAGTTACAAATCCTTGTCTATTCTGAACAAATGGATCATCTGTTGACATATATCGTTGAGATTTTTGGTTTACTGCTGTAATTGGTTGTGTATTATCTCGGTAGTCTGAGAATTTCATTAAGGCTGCTTCCTCAAAAATAATTCCATGCCTACGCAACCCTTTTGAATTTGATCCGTTTGTAATATTTGTAACTACTGAACCGCTTTTAAATTCAATATAAACATCATTATTACTAATTTTCACCGATTCAATTTCTTTCTCAATCATAGGGTAGAAACGACAGATGTCTGCGTGTTTGTCCTTAAAGAATTTGGCACTGTTTTGTAGTGATTGGGCAGACATTGACCAGCTTGTGCCTGGGTACAATATAGCGAATACATATACTGCTAATAACTCAAGTGTGGTCTTACCAAAACCACGGGGGAATACAAAGAATGTGCTGGCAAATCTTGCCATCGCACGAAGAAATATTTTTTGGTCTCCACCCAATGTGATCCCTATACGTCTTACCTCGCCAGTCTCTTCATCTACTTCTGTTGGTGTTAGCCACTCCAAGAAGATGTCTGGGTAAATCCTAAAGAATCCCAAAAGTTCTGACCATCTTTCATACATCTCTTCTTGCGAACATTCATTTTTATAACTCACCTGTGACAATGATTAACCACCTCCTCAAATTATTAATTCTATTAAAAATAATGTTTTTCTTTTTTCGTTCCTTTTGTTTTTGGGTCTAAGTCTCCGTAGTCACCTGATTCAATGTCGGCATTGTATTCTTGGTTGAATTTGTCAACACGTTTTTGATAATGTGCCATTATTTCCTCATAGCTAACTTCTTCTTGCCCAATGCAGTGACGTAGATAATTGATAATCTCCCACATCATAAAATCCAAGTGGTCGTTGGGTTGTTTTATATATTTCATTGGTAAAGGGATAAACCCATCTTTTCTAGCCACTATTTTTGCAATTTCACCAAATGAATTAGCTCCACCATTACTCAAATCACTTGCTTTTAATTGTTGCACCGTAACTTTTGCTGCATTTCGAGCGTCATTTAATGGTTGCTTTAATTCTTTTAATTTAGCAAAGTCATCAGTCTCCATTGCTATGTTCCATTTAATTTGTAACTGCACATAGGTAATTAATGAATTATGGTGCATAGCACTAAGAATTTGATACCCACCTTCAACCATCTCAGTGTATAATTTTTCACATCTCTCCAAGAATTCTAAACTTTGATAATTACCCCACTTGGCTTGTAATTCTTTGAATCGAGCATTTTTCTCTTCAACTTTACTCACCTTTGGCTCATCGTCAACAATTGGATTGGTAGTCAATTCAACTACCTCTTCTGGCAATTCATAGATTCCCTTGAAAGTTTCAGTATCAATATCTTCAAATGAACTGTCCTTAAAGTGCATCATATGTGTAGCACTATTTAATCTCAATTTCCCAAAGTATTGACTTAATTGCCATTTACCAGATACTTTTTTCTTGGTTACATCTGTATAGTAATTCTGTAAAAATGGCATATCTAAAAATCGCAATAAATCAATCAATCCAGTACGATCAAGCGCATTATCTTTGATTGCATATTCATACATACATTCCTTACATACGCTTAACAATCCTGCATTATTTGGGAAACTATAAAATTGGTCACTTTTAAAAACTTGTTTACATCGACTGCAAACAAACGTATAATTCTTTTCAGGTGTCTTTACTTTCACATTTTTAGCCATTCAAAAATTTCACCTCTTTCAAATTTCTCTAATAAGAAGTTGGTATCGATATTCAAGTCAAGCCTATGAGCTAGGAATTTAAGGAGAAGGAGAAAATGAAAGTGAAGGAATCTTCGCCTGACTTGAATACCCACACCAACTCCCAATCTTGAAGTTGGATAAATAAAAAAGCCACTCGCTTGAGTGACCATACATTTACATATAGAAAAAGGTGGTTATGCAAATTACACAACCACCAACAATAAGGAGAGAATTGTTTGACACCTTGCCAAACAATAATTTAATTTTGTCTTAAAGAACAGATTGTCTTGAAGAACAAGCGTTCTTGGAGTTATAAGAGAGATAAGTATGTGTACCTCATTGGGCACATATTTAGTATAGCATAGTGTATTGTATAATGCAATACTTATTTTAGATTAATTTCATATGTATTTATTTTACCATGATTTTCTTTAAAACACAACAATAGCGCTCCGCTAGGGGATGTTTTCATAATCTTCTGACTATAAGGGCATGAGCCGACAACACTTGGTACACTAATCACTTGAGTTGGGTTTCCATCTTGTGTAGTTGAGACCGTTACACAAGAGTAATGATGAATATGACCTAAGATTAGGAAGTCATAGTGCTTATGTCTTGTTGCACTTAAATCCTTGATGTATGATTCTTTATTTTTAATATGTTGTCCATGTGTTAAACCAATGTTATAGCCACATAGATTGATGTCCATTACAGTGTCGTCACCAATGGCAACTTCAACTCGATCATTTAACACAAGTAAGTCCTTGACATAGTTACCAATTAGTAATTCAACATCTTCTTGCAACTCCCCACTCTTTGTCCCCAGTAAACGTAATTCACTATGATTGGCATTGATTACATGAAGGTATGTGATTTTGCAATATTGTGACAATTGATTTAAGAAGTTAGCAACCAAACGAGCAATTCCCATAACTTGTTCAATCATTGAGATTGAATTAAGTTTTACATCAGAAAGTCTCAAAACCCCCTGAATTAGATCGCCCAAACTGGCAATGTATAAATGATTAATCCCTTCTTCTTCAATTAATTCAACTGTTTCACTGAATAATTGATTGAATCGTTCTTGGCAAATCTCTGGTGAGTATTTATTAATCCCCACATCAAATGTTGAACCGTAATGAACATCTGCAAATGTTAATAAATACTCTTTGCTTGGTTGTTGCTCGTAGCAAATATCAAATTGGACTGGCTCTAATGGATTACTTACCACTGCATCTCGAATGTTAGCGTAGAACAGTTCTTTGCGAGATTCCTCACGAATAGTTTTATTTAACTCGTTTCGTAAAGTTGAGATTTTAACTCGTTCCTTTTGCAATTCGATTTTCTTCATTTCTAATTCCAGTAACAAGTCTTCTTGTGCTCGTGAAGGTTGAGCCTCTACTACCATGTTGGCAATTTTATCCTCATAGAATTTAACAACTTCTCCAACACCCATCTTCCCAACAAAATTTTTTCTCAACGTATCACGATGTACTTGATTGAGGATTGGGAACGATTCTACAATTTCTGACCAATCAGCATCAATTTCTTTATTGTGCTTTGCCATACAAACTCGTAAACAAAATTCAAAATCAGTTTCATTACTACGTTTTTCTACTCCATAAAAGTTATTCATATTTTCTCTCCCAATATTTCAAATTTTAGATATAATAAAAGAGCCTAGTTTGTAGACTCAAGTGTTTTTAATCTATGGTGCTCCCACACAGAATCAAACTGTGGTCTCGTCATTACCGGTGACGTGTTCTATCATTGAACTATGAGAGCATTGGCGATTCACCTCGGACTCGAACCGAGAACCCCTTGATTAACAGTCAAGTGCTCTGACCTATTGAGCTAGTGAATCCTTTGGTGCTTCCAGTAGGGCATGATCCTACAACCTCCCATTTATGAGATGGGTACTCTAGCCAATTGAGTTATGGAAGCATTAGAGATTCCTTAGAACCTCAATTAGCCACACCACTCTTTTGTGAAAAAGTAGAAGAAAAGAGGAGAATTAGCGAACAAGAAAGAGGAGGTAATAAATGTTCGAGTGATGTGGTTAATTCAGATTATAAGGTTTATTTTGGACTCGCCACCCAGACTTGAACTGGGATTATACGCTTAGGAGGCATATGTTCTATCCGATTGAACTATGACGAGTTTTTATTAATTGGAGCGATGGGAACTTACCCCATCATTCTTCACTCCAATGCTTATTAATTAATATTCAACACCCTCTACGTGATAGTTATATTCATCTAAGAAAGTATGTAATTCTTCGACTGTTGATGGAATTTGCAAATTACCATCTTTGATAACTTTGATTACTTCATTGACTTGTCCAATAGTTGATTCTGATAAATTAGGATTCTCACTAGGTAATCCCACGCCATCGGTAGATAAAGTCATCATAATAGACTTACCACCTGGGAACTCACCATTGACACATTTAGTCAACACATCTTTAACAGCTACATCAATTCGTTTCATAGCAGATGTTAAAACAACAGAAGATTCATCTTTTTGCAATCCATCTGAATATTGATCGCTATCACAACCAACGATATAGACATTATCACGTTGTTTAGCTTCTGCGATAGATCCTTGTGTAGCGACACCAGCAGTAGCCATAATAATATCCACACCTTTGTCAAACATACCTGCCGATAACATTTGACCAACATTAAAATCTGTAAATGTTCCAGAGTATACATATTCAGACACTTCAACATTTGTATCAAAATGTGCATTAGCATAAGCAACTCCACTTACATATCCTAAACCGTAACTAACAACTGCTGGAACGTCAATTCCACCCAAATATCCAACTTTACCAGTTTGAGATTCAAGAGCAGTTGCCACTCCTGCTAAGAAACCTGCTTCATTTTCAGCAAAAGTAATTGATACCACGTTGTCACGCTCAACAACTCCATCAATAATCACAAATTTTGTATTTTTGTAAATTTCTGACGCTTGTTCAATTGCTTCTTGGAAAGCAAATCCAGAAGCTACTACAACTTCGTTTCCAGACATAATTAAATTGTCAATGTTGTTAAGTAATTCAGATGTTGACGTGTCTTTTGGCTGGGCATATTGAATTTCCACATTGTCATGCTCTGATTGGAACTTTTTGATTCCTTCCCAAGTTAGCTGACTAAAACTTTTATCCTCGATCCCAGCAACATCAGATAAAAATGCTACTTTAACAACATCTTCCTCAGTTGATTTCGTTGAACATCCAAATAAAGTCAAACATCCAACTAAAAATAATCCAATTAGTTTTTTCATATGTATTACTCCCTTTCAAAATATGGTAGGGATTGATTGCTCACTGACAATCACTTAATCCAATAAGCTATCTATTGGAATTGCACCAATATAAATCACTAGAGATAACATTTAATTGAGGTTTAGTTTCTGACCAAACCTTAAAAATGTCTGTCTGCTCCTTCGTTGGGACAAACACCCAACTTCAACAGCATTAATCACAAGTGTACGTCTACACATTGCTATACAGTAGTATTAGGGAACTCTGCAAAACCCAAACGACTAAACTAGATTATACTCATTGCGGAGTGGTTTTGTCGTACCTCTCATATTGAGGATTTATACTGCTGACCCCACTCGTGGGTAGCTCTCTTGAATTCCCCAATGGGCATTTTAATGGCTTCAACTTTTTAATTTATTCCGACACTTGATAAATGTGAGTTGATAACACAAACGGATAACCAAAGTGGTAGTCCTTGCCTAGCCTAGTGGCAAGACTATTTCAAGTGCCACACAATTACAACATAGCCCTATTGTATACTTGACACAATCTGGTCGGGATAATGTAACTTAACGTGCTTGTGAATAATAACCTAGGACAGCTTGATATTTGGTTGCGACACTGCTCTACCAAGTCTTACACTTCCTATGTCTAATTGTTTTACGTTTGTTTAATGTCTAAACTAGAAGTAAAACGACAAGTATCGTTATTCTGTCATGCCCACGCATGGGATTGTAGTTTAGTGTCTTCACATGACTATCGGACTAAGCAGTACAGCTAGAACGCCTCTGCCTTATTAAATAAAAGCGACCCTATAAGACTCTTAGAACCGAGGTCGGGATTCCACATTTGCAAGATGTGGGTTGGTTCTTCCTATGACCTATTCACTTGCAACAAATAGGTGAGATATTATTTACTATTTAATTTTCTCAATAACCTCTGAGTAAGTTGTTAATTTGATAATTTCAGCAGACTCAACTTCGTTATCACTGTTGTTTCCTAGTGCGATTTCCCTAATTGTTTCGATTGAGAATTTACCTTCGCCAATTTCATATTCTTCAGCAAAAGTTTCTCCTTTGAATTTTATACGACCAACCATTTCCCCAGTATGAGGTATGGCATCTTTACGTTCAGCCATATAATCAATTTCTAATTCATTAAGAATATCAATAATGTGTTGACAACAATTCATGTCTAGCAATTCATTATTTCCTAAAATTGTTTCCCATTCTATTTCTGACTTTTCTGCAAAAGTTGAAGGCGTTGTTTTGGTTCTGCGTTTCAGCTCTGGGCTTATCCATTTGTTTATAATGACTTCTGTTGTTTTAAACTTAAACTCAACAACACTTCCATCTAAATATTCATAGGCAAGTCCATAGTCAAATTTGTCATCTTTTCTTCCCATGCCCATTCACCCCTATTCAAAATACAAAGTCAAATATTCAACTGTATATCCTTGTTGCTCAATAGATTGACCAATTAATCGACCTAAGTCTGTTTTAGCAATCCAAATTTTAACCTTACTCGCTATGTATTGCTCTACAATGTGAGATACAATTGTTTCAACATCACCAACAACTAATGTTTGCTCTTGTGCTGAAATATCAACCACATTGAAAGCTAAATCTGATTCACTTAATACTTCAAATGTTAATGCTAGGTCTTTCATACTTTTCTCTCCTTTTGATTAAGTTATCTTACATTTAGTATTATATACATTGGGTTTACAAAAGTCAACTAAATAGGTGATAAAAGTTAAGTTAATTATACTGCAAGCATCTTCATCGCTTTTTTGACATCGATACATTCTATATTGAATCCGTTATTTAATAGAATTTCTTTTATATTAGAGGCAATCTTTTCCAACTCTTTGCGTTTTTCGTCTGTAATAAGTCTGCCATGTAATTCCATGTGTTCTAGCTGTGTCAACACCATTAAGTTACTCTTTCTGTTGTCTAATGGATTTTCATTTATATGGTGGACAACTAAATCACCCAACTGTATTCTTCTATCTAATCTAGGTAGCCCCATAATAAGGCGATGTATCCATACTCCATCAATTGAAATAACATGGTTGGTAGTGACACGGTATTTTCTTTCTTGTAACACTTTGTCTAAATCTTCTGTGTCAAAGATACAAGTATACTTCTGCCCACTGTTTTCCATGTAAAGCTCAACATAATCCCCACAAATTTTATATTCATTCATAGTTGCTTTAGGTTGTGTATAACGGTGTTTCATTAAGGCTTCAAATGAGTTTCCACTCTTACCATTGATTTTTCTACCATCAACTTTTTCTTTTGGTTCTTCATATATCTCTGTAATCGTGATTTTTTGCCCCTGTTTCTCCCATGAAAAGTATCTAGCAAATTCTTTTTTCTGAGCAGGTTTACTATTTCCTGTTTTTGATTCCACACCCAGTGCTTCACATAAGACTCTCCAATTTTTATAAGTAGTCCCTACTACCAAGTTTTCAATATTCATTATAATCATACTTTCTCCAACTTGTAAATTTTACTGCCCCACAGTAATAGAAGCTGGGATAAGTGTTTAAGTCACTGTGGGGCAGTTTTAGAGAAAGCAAAGTTTCTATTCTTAAACACTTATCTCAACCACTATGACAAGTGATTGGATAAAGTAATTATGATGAACTTGGTTGAGGTGCTTTGCACCCAACCTCATTTTGTTCTTTATTTATTTTATTGTTCTATTATTTATTATATCGTAAATTCCGAATATTGACATACGTTTTTTACGATAGGGGTATCGTAAATTTCGTATCTGAAAATACGTTTTTTGCGATACCTTAATCTCTATTGTAAATTTGTTGTTCAGCCATACGTTTTGCAATCATCTCTACATAGTTTTTATGTCGAGGATAGCAATAGTGGTTGGGAAAGTTTTCACCGTTGATATTTGTTCGCACAATTGCTATTAAACCAACTTCTTCAAGCAACGACAGTAATTTTGTTAGAGTTTTGTCCGAAACCCAACGTTCTTTCTCACTATCTTTGCTGTGTTTGGTTGTCATTAATCGTTTGTAACTTGCCCAACAACTAATATGAAAATCTAATTTACCATAAAGATCATAATTATATTCAATAGGTTTTTCTTTGTTTTTAATGGCTTCATCAAACTCACGAATCTGTGACATATCAAAGTATGAAACAATAGATAGATATAATTGTAAAGCTGAGGACAATGTACTATAGTTACAATTGTCAAAATACTCAAACGTATCATTACAGAAGATGATAAAAGGATTGTTCTCCTCATGTAATAGATTTGTAATATTAAAATGTGCCAATGTAGACCAAGACAGTCTTTCAGAACTTGCTTCCTCAATCACGATTAAACCACTGTCAATTAGGCGATTTAAGGATTCCATAAAATTCTTTCTGTCAGTGTGAGTTGGCTTTACTTTCCATACAACATTGTCCCATAATGCACTAGGAGTTGAAGAAATGACTACAACATCATCTCCTCGGCTTCTTCTGCTTTCGCAGGCTCTTAACATCAAGGCTAATACACATAGTAAATCTTTCTTTTTAAAATTCACTTTATCTACCACCTCTCTGTCAATATAAATATCAAATAGGTTCTTTTTCAAAATAATTTTCCTTTCTATCTACCAATTGGATTAAGCAGTAATCTGTGGAGATTCTACTTTTGGTAGTGATTAAGATAGGCAAGAATCTCCACAAAACCATCCTATCTTAATCACTACCACCAATTGGTAGTAGGAAAATATGAATATAATAAAAAGACCTCTTAGGAGGTCTAATGTTTGCGTTTATAAATATTAAGCTAATTCTAAATAATCAATATCATCAAGCGACTTCTTCTGTGACGAACATATGTCTATCACGTTCCCAGTGTGGATGATCTAAATAATAAAAGGCACCGCAACCACCGAGCTTACTTGAGACGACATCATGTTTATCATCACAGTCTTTGTTTGACCCAAAACCTCTCGCTAAATTTCCTATAGTGGAACAACAATAATTTAGTTCTTTCGAGGCTTCTAAAGTTGATTGATAAATGGCTTTAATTTCCCCATTTAGTATGAATACAACTTTCCTTTTGCCTGTTTTTGGTTTATAGACGCACAGTCCAAGTTTATGGGCTTTTCTTAGATAACCACTTATGGTCGTATCATCCAAGTTAAACACTTTTGCCAATTGTTTTGTGTCTAGTTGTGTTTCTTTGTAATAATCAACAACTTCTTGGAATAAACTGCTAGAAGAATGCTTATCTATTGCATCCCAATCTATCATATCTACATTTACAATAGAAGATAAACTAGAATTTAAAAAAGACTCTCGAATCCATTCTATGGTTGAATAACGACAGTCCAAAACTATGTAATTATAACCTTTTGATAAAGCCAAGTCCATCTTATACTTATCATTTTTTTGCTGTTCTTCAAATGTTCTCTTATTGTTTTTTGAAAACCCGGTATCAACATAATGCTGTTTCCCATGTGTCTCTATAATTGTGTCAAACTCTGGCAAATAAAAATCATATCTAGTTTTTCTATCGTCTAGAGTCATTTGTTTTTCATACTCAATGTCAAAGTATTTTAGAATGTTCCCAACTACTCTTTCTGGATAGCTAACTCCATCTGAGCAAGTGGAGCAACAAAAACCTCTAGCCATGAAATTGTCAGGAGCAATCATCCTTTCTTCTCCGCAGTAGATGCACTTCATTCTTAGCTTTTTGGAGCTTCGACTTTTGTATTTAAAAGCATCTTCTTTGTCAACAAGATAATCAATCATCTCTGGAGTTACTGTGGCTATATCATTTATTCCTTTCATTACTTTCTTACTATCTTTTGTGGCGTTACAACCGTTGTCGCAAATAAGTGAACGAGTTTTCATATTTCCGTTAAAAACAAGTTTTTCTTTATTGCACCTTTTACATTTGTAGAATGCGTATGTGCCATGAGGAGACTTGTTGTATAAATGATTATCTTTCTTTGGGATAATTCGTATCAATTCCCAATTATCTAGGTTTGCTTCGTATTTTGTTTTATTTATCATATTATCACCTTATAATTTTATAGTAGATTCCCTGTCAAAAGAATCTCTAATAACCACATTATTAAGTTGACAGTGGTAAAGGTGATAATACCCATAATAATGTAGTTATTAGAAAGCCATTTGACTTTCTAAACCAATTCGAGATATTCCATATCCTCGATTGATTCGATTTTATTTAAAAGTTTTAATTCAACGACTTGATTAGCTAATTCTAATTCATAAATAACAGGCTCTAATTCAACAATTCCATAATCAGTTGTTTCAACTGTGATACGACCTGTTTCGTCATCAATGTGTAATTTTCCAGTTACAACAAATTCAACTTTTTTAGAATCTGTCTTTTTGATTAATGTTGATTTCTTAGCCATCTTCAAATTCTCCTTGTATTCAAATTATTTTTTACGTTTAGCTAGTTCCTTGCTATATTTACGTTGTTCTTCTTTGTGATAAATCATCTCATAGTGAATCAAACGTTCCATAGCCATGCGTTTAGCACGTTGGTTCTTTCTCTTTCTGCGTTGTCTAGCTTGACGATTGCGTTTTTCACGCTTACGTTCTTTTTCTAGTTCTTGCTCTCTAGCTAATCGCTCTTGCTCTTTTTGAGCTTCATAAATTTCTTGACGAGCCAACATTTCTTCATATGCTTCGATATGTCTCATAGCATTATCAAATTCTTTGTTGGTATGCGACACTCGTGCATAGAGTCGATCTTTGGATTCTGTCATTTCATATTCACCAGTATGAATGTTGAAGAATTCACGACTAGGTGATTGTTTACGTTCTAGGAAGATATAGGGTGTGATTTTTAATGAATCATATTGTTGCATTAATTCAAGCCCCACTACTCCATATGTTTTGTAGATAAACTCGGCTACCTCTAAGGTAACACTAAGTTTAGAAGCTAACAATCGAACAAATTCAATTTGAGGACAAGAGTTTTCTAACTTTGCCATTTTGATCGCTCCTTTCGTCAACTTCTAAATTAGATGCCTAGTGGAGAGATGGACTAGACACCTAATTTAAAAGACCAATGGTAAAAGTCCACTGGTCTAAGGAGAGAGTTAGTCATGTTAAAATGAAATAAAATGTTAAACAAAACGGTAAACAGTAGTAAAGAGTTTTCGTGAGAGGAGT